>Ga0105097_10000092_pt1 | contig 33779 bp, 46 predicted proteins | sample PPLLak12cMay2015_FD_87035 | JGI IMG/M metagenome (GOLD analysis project Ga0105097, IMG submission 87035) | Freshwater sediment microbial communities from Prairie Pothole Lake near Jamestown, North Dakota, USA - PPLs Lake P7 Core (1) Depth... | ecosystem: Environmental > Aquatic > Freshwater >...
ATTCCAAGTGGTGGGACATTTTCTTATTCAACTGGTGCTGGTGGTTCTGTGACAATTCAAGTTAATGGTGTTGAATATATAATTGAACCAGCACCATCAACAATTGATATTCCAGTTTTGAATTCAGATGGAACACCAATTGGAATTGTTGACCCAGGTGTTCAGGTGGACATTGAAGATTCATTTATTGAAAATACCGATGCAAGTTATACGAATCAATTTCCATCGGCAACTACTTTTGTATTGCCTGATATTAATTTGACGCAACCCAATGGAAGCATTCAGTCAAATCCTTCTGCAATTGATTTATCGTGTACTTTGATTTCTGCATTGGCTACTCAGGATTTAAATGATGACCTTACACCTACTCAGATTAATCAAATACAACGTCAGCAACCAACGAGAAGCGGACAAGTAACGTCATTTCGTACTGGCGATGACGGAAATTTGCAAATGGGAATCGGTGCAAGTTTTTCTACATTATCGGATTTGAATATTTTCGGAACAAATCAAAGATTTACTGATGAAACGGGAGCGCAAACTTATACTAATAATTTTGTTTTAGACCATTTAACTGGATTAATGTGGTATCGAACACCAACAACTGCGACACAATGGAACGGCGCTATTGATGGGGCGTTAGCAAGTACACAAGGCGGGTTCACCGATTGGGCTTTGCCAAATATTAATCAACTTGTTTCTATTTGTAATTTTTCAACCGTTACAAATGCTTTATTAAATTATTTACCTTTCAACATTGCGGTAACGACATCAACGGACAGAATTTGGACAAGCACATCATTACCAAATTCAACAACAAATGCTTACACGTTACAATCGAATTCAACTTTTGCGGGAACGGGAAAAGCAACAACTCAATCGTATATTATTTGTCGAAAGTTTATTCCCTCAGATTTTGGACTATAAAAAATAAAAATTATGAATTACAAATTTCCCGATTTTAATGTCGAAATAGTCAACCCAACAATAACGGTTGTTAATGTTTCGGATAAAATACAATTAAAATATTGCGTCGTTTCAATTCTATTAGTGGATGAAGTTGGAACAAAATTCGGTTTCACGTTTCCAAACTTATTTACATACGTTGATTCGTGGGAAGATGCCGATATTGATGCTTGGGTTGATAAACAATTAGTAGCATATCAAGTAAAATGAATATCAATCTTCAATTCGTAGCAGTAGGAACGGGAACGGTTGACGCAATCACGGCAACATATGCTCCAGTTCCATTATCGTTAATGGATAGAATGATGGTTCTATTCAGAGCAACGGGTGCGAATGTAACAACAACACCAACATTCAACCCGAATGATTTGGGTGCGAAAGTAATTGTAAAAAAAGGCGGTGTTGCATTGGCGGTGGGTGATATTACTGGAGCGGGATTCGTTGGTCATTTAGTTTACGATGCTCCGAATGAGCGTTGGGAATTATTGAATCCTGGTGCATCAGGTGGCGGTGGTGGTTCAGTCAACTCGGTGACCGATGATGCAAATGGAGTGGTTTCTGTCGACAATACAGACCCATCAAATCCAGTTATTGAATTCAACGGTGTAAATGTGGATGGAATTACAATGTCGGGTGATGGTACTTCGGGGAATCCATTGGTTGCAACTGGAGGAATATTGAAGGGAACAACATCAGGAACAGATACCTATACGACAACAATTACTGGAGTAGCTGCATACACAGATGGTGATGCTTATCTTATTAGATTTGGCAATGGAAATACAACGGTATGCACATTGAACATCAATTCACTTGGTGCAAAAGATTTATATCGAAATAACAATGGGCTTTTAATCGGTGGCGATATTATAGACGGTGCTGAAATGTTTTGTATTTACAATTCAACTTTAAACGGATTTCAACTTATAGGTACTTCGCCAAACACGTTACTGGCTTACGTTACCAATGATGATTCCGTAACGATAACCAAAGGTCAACCAGTATATGCTTTTAGTGGCACAGGAGACCGTTTGACGGTTAAGTTAGCATACAATACCACAGATGCAACTTCAGCACAAACGGTGGGACTTGTATTGTCCACGTCAATAGCAGCGAATCAAAAGGGATTAATTATTGTTAATGGATTATTGGATGGATTAAGCACTTTGCCAACTTCAACTTTTGCCGATGGGGATGCAATCTACTTAGGTGCAACTGCTGGAACGATTACTAATGTAAAGCCATCTGCTCCGAATCATTTAGTATATTTAGGTTTCGTTACAACTGCGAGTAATGGTAATGCTGGGCGAATGTATGTAAGGGTTCAGAATGGTTATGAGTTGGACGAGATTCACGATGTGAAAATTGTTACTCCATTAAATAACGAAGGAATTTTTTATAATAACTCGAATACATTATGGGAGAATAAGGCGGTTATCTCTGCATTGTCGGGAACGAAAGCAGAATTTGATACTGCGTGTTCAGATGGTGATTTTGTTTTTGTCGGGGATGCGGTATTGAATCCAGAAGGTTGGAATGTAATTGTTAAGAGTGCAAATCAAGATGTGACAAATAACGGAACTTTACAAGACGATACCGATTTACAATTCTCGGTCGTAGCGGGTGGGCATTATATGGTAAGCCTTGACCTTACTTACTCAGGTAGTAGTTCTTCAGGGGATTATAAATGTGCTTTTGCCGTAAGTTCGGGTACAATAAATGGATATGGAACAACTCAATCTATTAACACAATTTCATCGGTACTAAATCTTATTATAACTGCTGCTGCTGCTTCTGGAACTACTGCTTTAGGATTCGGAACAGAAACAGATATTGATAGGCTTGTTTATGCCAAACTTCAATTTTCATTTACTGCTTCAGCAAATGCAACTTTTTCATATAAATTTGCAAATAATGCGGCGGGTTCGGGTAGAATATCGAGAACGTGGAAAGGTTCAATACTTAAATATAAAAGATTAGATTAATATGGGTTTAGAAATTAGCAAAGGACTTCCAACGCAAGTCACAAATGAGGATGGCACAATTAGCACAATAGATGCAAAAAAAATATACATTAAAGGAACGGATATTGAATTGCAATCAGTATACGGAAGAGCATCATTAATCTGTTCACAGGATGGATTCACAATATCGGTTACCGTTAAGACTTATATTGATTATTACGCATACAAAAACGCAAGTGAAGTGATTACTGATATTAGTCAATTATCATTTGACTTTGTGATTTTGGAAACGGAAACGCAATCGATTGACGTGGCTCTTGAATATGCGAAAAATAGATTTATCGAATTAGGTTATACTTGCATAATAAATTAATATGGATATTCTAAACGAAATAGCCAAACAATCTTTACTCGTTGCATTCGCAATCGCAGTTATTATGTGGCTATTGTCCGATAGGAAAGAAATGAAGAAGGAAATCAAATTACTTCAAGAATATGTATTTTTGCAATCACGAAAGCAAACAGAACGGGAGAAGGAAATCAGCGACGAAAAACGAGAAGACTTGGAAGCTACATTGAACAATATAAATTCACAAGTAAACGCAATAAAAAATCAAACTGATGCAATTAAAGAACTCGCAAATCAAGTCCGCTATGACCGAAAGTAAAAAACAAAAAAACGAAAGTAGTAAACGAATAAAAAAAGCTTTATTCAAATACTCAGACGAAATTTGCAAGGAAGCAATTGAAGTCTCGAATCAAATAATTCATTCACTTAACACGAAGGTAGCGTGAGTAAAAAAATTAGAGAAGCCATTTGGGCATATTGTGAGCAAGAACTTGGTACTACCGAATTTCCCGCTGGAAGTAACATCGTAAAGTATAACAATCACTACTACGAAAAAGGTCATAGATATTTCCTTTCGCCAAAAGATTATCCCTGGTGCGGCAGTTTCTGCTGGGAAGCATATTTGCAAGGTGGATTCGAGATTCCAAAAGAATATCAAGTGCATTATGTTCCTACAACGTACTACAAGGCGAAAATAAAAAAGTTCACCACGAAAGAACCGAAGCTTGGCGATTTGATAATCTTTGAATTCGCAAGTGATAACGACAACGAGATTGACCATATCGGTATCTTTGGCGAATGGATTGTAAAGAACCATTCATTCACAACGATTGAAGGAAATACTTCATCAAGCGACAAGGGAAGCCAGTCGAATGGTGGTGGAGTCTTCAAAAAAAGGAGAGAGATGAAAGATGTTTTGGCTTTTGTAAACTTAATCGATAATATAAAATGAAAAAATTAAGTAGGTACTATTCACCTACTCCGAAGAAATGGAGAAAGCTGGGTGATTCATTATTGGCGGTAAGCACAATGGTCACAACTTACGCAATTGCTGAAGATATGAAAACATTCTCATTGATAGCTTTGGGCATTGGTGTTGTCGGGAAATTCTTGACCAATTTTTTTACCGAAGATGATAAATAAAAATCTTGTTATTGCATTCCTTATCTTGCTTGTCATAGTAAGCTTGGCAATAATGCCATTGAGAAGGAAAGAACCAACAATTATTCAAGATGATTCAATCCTAATCAAAGCCAGGGAGCATTTCCAAAAGAAGCGGACGAAAGATTCATTGGAAATTGTTAGGTTAAAAAATAACAAGACAATAATCCGTGATTCAATTTTTATCGAACGGATTAAATATAAAATTATTTATGAAAAAATTACTCATTCTACTTCTGTCGAGCGTAATGCTGCCTTCGATAGTTTACTCTCAAACTGATTCCCTTCGATGCTTTACCGTTTCCCAACAAAATGAGTTAATCACTAAGCTGGTTCATCGGCTTGAACTGATTAACGAGAATTCAAGATTGATTCGATTGGATAAAAAAAGCGATTCGATTATCGCAATTCAGAACTCAACCATTTTTGATTTAACAAACGAAAAAGATTTGTTGGCACTTGCATACGAAAACAAAAAGAAAGCATTTGAAACGGAACGAAACAATGCTGAAAAGGAAATAAAGCGGAAAAGGTTCTGGCGAGGCTCAACGATTACGGTTGGAATTATCGGCTCGGTGCTATATCTATTGAAATAATTACTATATTTAAAGTCTTGTTTTGTTTTCGATTGTTTTCGCAGAAGCCACCATAATCGGTGGCTTTTGTGTTTCAAGTAGTTAGGGTTGCTAAAAAATTATTTTCGTGTCAGATTGTTGACTTGTCAGAAAACTGACTATCTTTGACGAAACAAAACAAAAACAATATGTCGTTAAAAATCGGATTTGCAAACACATTCTATACTCTTTGGGACGTATCAAGCGAAGATTGTTATTCCACCACTCCAAATGGTGTACACTACCTTTCGCACACCAAGACCAACTATTTCTATTTTCAGAATCTATCGAAGACCTTAGAGGTTGCCATTGAAAAAGCAAAGGAAAAAGGCTGCACAGACCTTGTTCCGAGCGATTCGCTCAGAGGTCACTCACGTTCATTCTCTGACACTATCACCCACCCGAAACCATTATATGCCGACTGGCAGTTTGTGAATGGCAAATACGAAGGTCAAGACATTAGATTGTCAAACGACTTGAAGTATCTATTATGGTACTACAACGAAAAGGATTGCTTGGTGTCGGCTGCGAGAGTTTGTGAACTGGATTCATATTATACTTTGGTTGATGGTCAACTTTTGACTGCGAGTGATTTAATTTTAAGAGATATCAGACAAGGGAAATATGAGTTGGAAGCAGTGTCTAATTTTAAAGGTGATGAAGATGGTTATACTTGGATAAATGTAAAAATCGAAGCCAAAACAGATGACGAGCAAAAAGTAATGGATGAAAATCCATATGGCATCCAAATAAGTATTCTTAGTGAAGGTTTGAATTTACTTAGAAAAGAATATAAAGGATTTGTTTACTTCACTCCAAAAGGTATGAGAAGTTTTAAGGGGAAAAAATTCACAATTAACAACCAAATAATCACAATCAAATAAACCAAACCACTATGAAAATCGACATTCAAAAAGCAATCAATTACTTTAACACGGTCAGTCAACCAGACAAGGCAATGACCATCGGTTCACTTGCTCAGATGCTGGGTGTGTCCGTGAATACCTTGAAGCTGATGCAACGCAACACAACAGACAAGGCAAACATCAAGACCATTGTCAGAATCTCGGAAATCACTGGATTGCCAATCTGCGAATTCGTTCCAATCGAGAAATCAAAACTTGTAGGATGAGAAAGCAACTTAACGACATCCTTGACTATTTAGGAGCAAATGGAATCATCGAGTATAAACTCGAAGCAAATTGCAACCCATCATTCATTTCAAGCGGTCAAATCTGCAAGATATCAATTGAGTGGGAAGAGCAGTTCATCAAGTGCAAGACATTCATATTCGCTCACGAAAACGCATCTGAAAAAATGCAATCACAATTTATCCAAACAAGAAACATTTTAATCAAAAACATTCAAAAATGAAAACTACCTACACTTTCGACCAGTACGTTCAGCTTTGCTCAACGGTTGATTCTTTCCACGAAATGGAAATTCTATGCGAATTATTAAGCGTGGAATGCAAACTATTCAAGGAAGAAGAAATGCTATACCTATTAGATTTAACGAGCAACAGACTTAATGTAATAATGAAGAACAATGCAAACTGAAATCGATGTTCCGCAATGCGTTATTGATTTCGCCTATAAACGAATCAGCCAAATCAATAAGCAATTAAATGCGATTCAATCAATCCACATCAGTTGCAACGATGATACCGAAACTATGAAGGACTTGAAAGAAATGGAACGACAAAAACAAAAACTTATATGGTTCGTCAAATTTTACTCACAAACACTAAACAAATGATAATCGAAATAGAACTAACAGGTAACTTAACTACTATGATTGTAGAAGTCTACGGTTACTTTACTGGAAGAACAGAAGCTACCTACTGGCAACCTTCTGAAGGCGGTTACTTTGAAATTGATAAAATTGAATGTAATGGTAAAAATATTACTAAAAGATTAAGCAAGTGCGAAGGATTAATTGACCAAATAGAAAATCACATCGACGAAAATTATAACAATTAAAAACAAAACAAAATGGAAAACAAAAAAATTAAAATCGAAATTAGAAAAGAAACCTTTTCAACTGGCAAGGTCAACTTTTGGATTTACAAGGACGGTCTTGCTTACTGCCTTGAATATACTGAAGAAGAAGCAATCAAAAAGTTTAATGAGTTGGTTGAAAAAACCAAAGTCAAATCAACGGAAACAATAATCAAATCAATCGAAATCTAAACAACTATGTCAGAAACAACACAACCCAAAACGCATTGGAAGAAATTAACCAATCCGAATTACATCGGTGCATATGACTTGCAACCGAATCAAGAACTAAAAATCACAATCGAATCCGTCACTCAGGAAATGGTCAAGAACCAGGACGGTAAAGATGAATCTTGCGTGATTGCTAAAATCAAAGGAACGAAGAAGCCGATGATTCTCAACAAGACGAATATGAAAATCATCACAAAGGTCTTGGAAACTCCATACGTCGATGATTGGGCGGGTAAATCAATTATAATCTATTCCGCTAAAATCAGAGCATTCGGTGAAAGTATGGAAGCGTTACGAGTTAAAAATCAAAAAGCACAATGATGACAACTTTTGACCAAAAAAGATATGGACTGGTGACTGCAAGTAGATGCAGTCCCCTTGTCCCGAAGCGTGATGCGAAAGCTGGGATGATAACTTTAGCGAAGCAACTGGCTCAGGAGAAGTTCTTCCAGTTCCGAGATGACAACTCAGGAACTTGGCAAACCGAACACGGGAACTTGGGCGAAGAGTTTGCATTGGCTCACTACCATCAATACTACGATTCCGAAATCAAGAAGGGTCGATTCATCTTCAACGGTGAAATGGGTGGCACTACCGATGCCGAGACCTTGACCTATGGTGTGGACTTCAAATGTCCAACGTCACTTGAAAAGTGGCTCGACTATATTCACGATGGAATCAGCACGGAGCAGTATAACCAATGTCAACTTTATATGAAGCTGACTGGGTTCGATACTTGGAAGATATGTGCGTTCCTTCTTGAGACCACCCGAATGAGCGACAATGGAGACGTTTATCCGATACCTTACGAGAAGCGGATGGTCATCATTGACGTGAAAGCGGACAAGGAGTGGAACGAGAAGTTCGATTTGAATCTTCCCGAAGTCATTCGGATGCGGGATGAATATTTGGAAACGCTGAAGAACAAGTTCGGTTGATTGATGCCATTACAACCAATTAGCCTGACTATCAACTGTCAGGCTTTTTTATGCCCGATTGACGGGTTGAAAGGTCACTACTCCCTATATATTTTTAAATGCGAAGGGTTGAAAAAAAAAATTGAAAAAAGGGGATTTCAACCTGGCGACCTGGCAGCAGTATTGATAATCAAATAGATACAAGGATTCAATCGGGCATAAATCCGAAATAAAAAAAAATAATCGGGCATATTGAATTAATTCAAATAATATTATTAATATTGCACCATCCAAATCGACAATACGGATATATGAAGAAACTACTCACTCTTATTAATAAGCCTCGGACATTATAATGTTCCTGATTCCCAAAATCAGGTTGTCGCCATTATATTGATTCGAGGCTATTTTTTTTAAAATGAACATTACTATATTCAAAAAGATATACGAAACGGGAACTCCTTTCTTCAAATCGGTTGAGTATGCTCTTGACCGAATCAAGAATGGTAAGTCAAAAGAACCTATTGAGAAGTACAGAGAGACCAAGGAAGAGATTTATAAGAACTCATTGGTCTCGGTCTGCTTCAGCGGAACTTTCAACTATCGAAATGAAAAAGGATGCATTGCTCACTCAGGATTGGTTGTTCTTGATTTTGATAAGGTCGGCAACGAACAAGAAACTATTGATTTCAAGAACGAACTAAAAAAGGATGAATTCATTTTTGCTTGTTGGATAAGTCCATCGGGAATCGGAGTGAAAGCATTGGTCAAAGTTCCAGCTGAAATCGATAACCATAAACAATACTTTGCTTCCGTTTTCAAACACTTCAAAAACGATTATCTCGATGAAAGTGGTTCTGACGTTGCAAGGGTCTGTTTTGAATCATACGATGCCGAACTATATCATAATCCCGAATCGAAGCTATGGACGAAAAAGGATGAACCTGAGTTGGAAGAAATCGGAATCAGCAACCCGATTATCGCAGTTGTTTCTGAAAATCGAATCATAACTAATTTAATTACTTGGTGGGAGAAGAAGTATGGAATGATTGAGGGAAGTAGGTCGAATAATTTATTCAAGCTTGCATCTTCATTCAATGATTTCGGAGTGAACAAGAATGAATGCGAATCTGTACTGGCTCGATTTGAGCAGTCCGATTTCAAAATCTCTGAAATAAATGGAATTATCAAATCGGCATACCGAAATACGGCTAACTTCAAAACAAAGTTCTTTGAAGATTCGACATCGAAAGCTAAGATTGAAAAGTTGATTCGGTCAGGCAAAAAGGAAACGGAAATCGTTTCTTCCTTCCCTGAGTTGAAATCCGAACAAGTTACTCAGTCACTCGAACAAATCAAGGAGAAGATTTCAATAAATGATTTTTGGAACTATGACAAGAATGGAAAGATAAAATTATCACCACATCGGTTCAAGTATTGGCTGGAGCAGAACAATTTTTTCAAGTATTATCCGACCAATACATCAACTTTTATTTTCATTCATAAAGAACAGAACCTACTCGAAGAGACAAACGATAAAAGGATAAAGGACTTTACTTTAAATCACTTGTTGAAACGTGAAGATGTCAATTATAATCCTTACGATTTTATGGCAAATTCAACGAAGTTCTTCAATTCAGATTTCCTTTCACTTCTCGATACTGCCAACATTGAATTGAAAGAAGATACTGCAACGGCATCGTATATCTATTATAAGAATTGCGTGGTCGAGGTGACGAAAAATACTATTAAAAAAATAGATTATCTTGATATCGATGGATTCGTTTGGAAGAGGCAAATCATTGACCGTACCTTCAACAAGGCAGACCATCACGGCTCTGAATTCAGAAGATTCATTTGGTTAATCTCAGGGCAGAATCAAGACAAGTATAATAGCTTTAAGTCGGTCATTGGTTACTTGCTCCATTCATACAAGACTTCGGCAAACAACAAGGCAATTATCTTTAACGATGAAACGATATCCGAGAATCCGAACGGTGGGAGCGGAAAGGGATTGTTTTGGAATGCACTATCTAAAATGAAAAAAGTATCTTCAATCGATGGAAAGACTTTTGAATTCACAAAATCATTTCCTTACCAAACGGTTTCAACCGATACTCAGATTCTTGTTTTTGATGATGTAAAAAAGCATTTCAACTTCGAATCCTTATTCTCACTTATTACTGAAGGAATCACTCTCGAATATAAAGGTCAGGATGCAATCAAGCTACCAATACAAAAATCACCCAAAATCATAATAACTACGAACTACACCGTGGGTGGGATTGGTGGCTCGTTTGAGAGAAGAAAGTTCGAAATCGAAATGTCAGCTTACTTCAACTCTTCGAATACTCCATTGGACGAATTCGGACATCTACTTTTCGAAGATTGGAATGCTGATGAATGGGATAGGTTTGACAATTATATGCTGAATTGTTGCCAGTATTACTTGAACAATGGATTGGTCAGCACCGAATTTAATAATTTACATACTCGGAAGTTCATCAAGGAAACTTGCCACGAATTTTACGAATGGACGAATGATGCCGAGAACATTCGATTCAATGTTAGATTATATAAGTCGGAATTATTTGAACAATTCAAGAATGAATATCCCGATTATAAAGTCAAACTTACTCAGAAAAGATTTTCATCTTGGATTGAGATATTCTGCAAGTTTCATTCTTACGATTACTTGAACGAACGTGACCAAATCGGTAGATACATCAACATACGCAAGGGTGAACAAATGCCTGACGCAAACGACAAATGGATATGAGAGAACAATCTGAAATAATTAACTTCGCATTGTGGATGTTTAAGAGACAAACCACCGAAGAACGAATTGGAAAGGTTTCCATTAATCGAAATAGCATTGGATTCAACTCACCCGATGCCCAGGCATTGACCAACCTACTTATTTGCTTAGATGAAAAAGTACCATATTCAAATCAAGAACTAAACAAAATTGCATTCACTCACCTTAGACCAAGACTACTCAAATATGAAAATCAATATAATGAATATCTCCATTCTCAAACAACTGGACGTTGAGCGGAAGAAACGGGAGCATCCTAATCTTGCATTGAATAATCCCGAAGCAATCACTCCATATGCTTACAAGCAAAATTCAGCGAATGGATTAACTCGCTGCATAATCGATGCGATAAATTTAACGGGAGGATTTGCCACAAGACGAAACAATGCGGGGACATTTCGTGAAGGCAAAACAATCAAGCGAGACTTTGGGATGAACGCAATTAAAGAACGGTCAACGTATACTTTCAACGGAACTCGTGGCGTTGAGGACATAGATGCGTTCTTTAACGGTTTCAACGTCAAAATAGAAGTGAAGTATGGCAAAGACCGAATGAGTGAAGCACAACGAACATATCGTGCCAATTTGGAGAAGGTTGGTGGTATCTATATCGTGGCTCGTAATCTCGAAGACTTTTGGATTGAATTCACTCAAAAAACTAAAGTATGAAAATAGAACTATTCATCAACTGGGATTACTTAGGCTTAATGATTGCGATGCTAATCTACCCAGTATGGAGTTGCATCGAATATGTTTGCACAATTATTAATGGATTAAAAAAATGGAGCGAGAAGCAATAACGGTTTCGGGCTTGTCAAAGTTGCCCTTATCAAAAGTTCAATTAAAAAAAAATATTCAAATGATAGAAGTACGGTCAAATTTAGTAACTCACTCTGATTATAAAAATGGAACTGGATTATATGACCTTGCAATGTTTGACCCGCCTTTTGATATTTGGAAAGATATTAACTGGAAGCCTGATGCAAAAACATTTTGTTGCTTTACAAACTTTCAAAACAGACACCACGTTGAAAAATTGTTTGGAGTACCAAAGTTTGAAATGATTTGGTTTTTTAAGGATGGTAGATGGGTAAGCCATAATATGCCAAGACTAACACACGAACATATAATGATTTACGGAGAACTTCGTTACGATGCTTATACTGGCGAATACAATGCAAATAGAAAATCAATGAAAAAAGGAAAAGGCTGCATAGGAAGGGATAATAATTTAGGAGATAGAACCTACACACCGAGAGAAAGAAAGATGCTTAATAGTGTTATTGAAGTTCCAAGAAATGTAGGTAAAGAATTGGGTGTTTGGGGTAAACCGATTGGTTTAATAAAGCCGATAATGGAATGGCTCACTTGCAAGGGTGAAAGGGTTTGGGATGGCTTTGCTGGTAGTGGAACTTTTGGAGTAGTTGCAAAAGATTTAGAACTGTTATATGATGGTTATGAAATAAACGAAAGTAGCTATCAAAAAGCAAATGTCAGAATACAATCACAAACTAAACAAATTTCTCTATTTGGCAGTATGTAGTATTGGAAACTGCGGAATCGAATTGAACAACTAAATAATTAATATGAACCTATTCTCACGCAATTTAAAGCACTATCGAAGGCAACTCGGACTATCACAACGCAAACTTGCCGAAGCGACTTGCATCAGCTATAAATCAATCGGAGCATACGAAGAAGGTCGGGCAGAACCGAACATCGATAAACTGATTGTGATTGCATCGACTCTGAAGGTCTCAATCGACAAACTATGCGTATATGAATAAAGACAAAATAAAACTTATCGCATTCGTTATCGGGATATGTACTGCGATGTTATTGATGAAATACTACCTTTGAAAATTGGAACTAATCGACTTAATATACAAAGACCCAAAGTTCATCAAAGCTTGTCGGCAGATTACTGGTGGAAGTGAACTCGCTGACGACTTGCTCCAGCATTGTGCCATCAAGATTCACGAGAAGAAAATAGATTCGAAATCGATAACGTCACCGATTCAGTTCTTCAAGGCAGTTGCCTGGCGAGAATGGAACACCAAGTCATCAAAGTTCAATCAGCAGTACGGTCATAAAGATAGAGTGCCGTTAATCGGTCATACGAATGCGATTGTTCCAAAAGACGAACCTAACTTTACCGATTGGCTCAATGCCTATCTGTCTGAACCTAAGAAAAATAAAGCATTGAAGTTCCAAAATGAAATATTTTTATTATATTTGAAATTGAATTCAACGCAAAAGGTATCTGAATACCTAAAAATTGAAATCAACGTGATAAAAAAATCAGTTAGGAACTATACTCAAATAATCGAAAATGAATATAAAAATCGAAATACTTAGTATTGGATTAGCTTTTATGCTCGTTCACGTTTTCCCAATAGCTTTCTACATAAAAAAATTGATTTGGGGAAATAAAAAAACTTTTAAACGCATCAAACCGTTCGATTGTTATCCGTGCCTTACTTTATGGATATGTTCCTTCATTCACATCTACAATGGATTTACATTCGATTCAGCAATCAATATAATGGCAACCTATGTTGTCGCATCATTAATAAATAAAATAATAGAACAATGACAAAATGTGATATTTTCCTTAAAGACTTATCGGTAAACATTGACCAATTCAGGCAATCAGGAATGGTAGTCTTGACAATGCCTGAAAAAAAAATACTCGAAGAAGCTTATCTCGAACTTGGTGGCACTCCATTCGATAAAAATTGCAAAGCTTGCGTGATGGAGACGTTCCAACGAACCGTAAATGTTTTGGACAAAAAATATCAACCAACCACGGTCGGTGAAAATTATTCGGGAGCGAAAACGATTCCACTAACTGACCGAATAAAATCGGAAAAGTTCTTCAAGGCTGATGAATCAATGACGAATACTCAACTTCTTCATATCTTGAAAAAAGCGAAGCAACCCGAACCGAGAAACGCATCGAAAAAGAATCTCATCGATTCAATCAATGCTTTAAAACTACCTTTAAACTTTAAGTGATGTCAGAAATGCCAAATATTCCAAGACCATTTAATCCAATAGAAGCAGAGGCAATTTGTGAAAGAATTTCTGAATCTACTCTTGGACTTGTTGCTATTTGTAAAGAATTTAAAATGAGTACACTTACATTTTATAAATGGCTTAGAGACGAAGAAAATAAGATAAACGGCGAGTCATTTGAAAAACGATACACGCGCGCGAAGGAAATTCAAACTGATTTATTAGCTGATGAAATTCTTGCAATAGCGGATGACGGAACAAATGACACGATGACAATAATATTGCCAAATAAAGAAAAGAAGGAAGTTGAAAATAGGGAATGGACAAGTCGTTCAAAGTTGCGAATAGAAGCTCGAAAACTTTTAATTGAAAAGTTGAATCCTAAAAAATACGGAAACAAAGTTCAGCTTGACCAAAATATTAAAACCGTTTCAATACTTAATATTGACCCACTATCGGATGATTCAAGCAACAACGGCACTTAGGAAGATAGCATCATTAAAAAAAAAGATTCGAATCGTTCAAGGTGGTCAGGGAGCGGGGAAGACCATATCGTTCTTGATACTGATATGCAACCACGCATCGTCGCAACCCGATAGAGAAATCTTAATTATTTCGGCAGAGTTGACCAAGATGCGACTGACCGTAATCAAGGACTTCATCAAGGTGATGCGAATGGCGGGACTTTATGAAGAGCATCGATTCTTAGCTGGAACACTTTATAAGTTTCCGAATGGTTCGTTCATTAAGTTCATCGGTCTTGATAAGTCGGATGTCGGTAAAGGACTTCGTTCAGACCTTGCATACTTTAATGAGATAAACAAATGCGACTTCGAATCGTATCGGCAAATAGCATCGAGGACGAAGTTGGTACTTGCCGATTTCAATCCCGATTCAGAGTTCTTCGTTCACAAAGAACTTATCAATAGAGTTGATTGCGATTTCATTATTCTATCCTATAAAGACAACGAACTACTCTCCGAATCGGAGCGATACGAGATTGAACTTTACCGAGAGAAAGCATTTCACAATCCATTGGTGCAAGGTGAACTATTATTTGCTGAATCGAACATCAAGTCGCACTACTGGTCGAATGTTTGGAAGGTGTACGGAATGGGTCAGACTGGAATGCTTGATGGATTAATCTTCAAGGATTGGGACAAGATTGATAACATTCCCGAAGATGCGGTGTTGGATTGCCTCGGTCTTGACTTCGGGTTCACCAACTCATTTACTTCGATTGTGGCGAAGTATAAATGGCAAGGTATATCAATCTATCACGAGGTGATGTATGCAAGGCAGAAAGGGAATAGAGAGATTGCCGAAGCACTCAGACAATATTCGGGCATCGTTCCAATCTATGCGGATAGTGAAGACCCACGAACCATCAACGAACTTGTCGAGATGGGTATCGATGTGGTCAAGGTGAACAAACCTGATGGCTCAGTAAACTTTTCGATTGAGAAGATAAATGAGAATCGATTTATGATTACTTCGTCAAGCAAGAATGGAATCAAAGAACTTGAATCGTACATATGGGCAAAGGACGTGAACGGGATGCCATTGAATAAGCCTGAGAAGAAGGTCGACCATTTTTGCGATGCGATGAGATATACCGAGTTAGGCATTGCACCAATCGAGACGAACTACTATGTATATTAAAAAATAATATTTACTTTTGAACTATGATTGAAACAATAATTTTTAATGGAAAAGAATATCCCAAGTTTCAAGGTGAGGGATTCGCTGCAAAATTTGCATTTCCATTCGCAAAAGAAATCTTGAAAGGTGCTGGTGTTGATGTTGGATGCAACCGATTGGAATGGTCATTCCCTGGCTCGTTTCCCGTTGACCCAGTCATTGACCCTAACTACAACGCAATGTCACTACCGAGAAACTTCGAAGATGCCGATGGCAAGTGGGATTATATCTTCAGTTCACATTGTCTCGAACACGTTCCTGATTGGACAAAAACATTGAACTATTGGCGAACGATGTTGAAAGATGGTGGTGTGTTATTTTTATACTTGCCACATTACTCGCAAGAATATTGGCGAACTTGGAACAATCAAAAACATATTCACAACTTGCATCCATTTGTGATGAAAGATTATTTTGAGTTCACTCAATGGAGCAAGGTATTTGTTTCAGAGAATGATTTGAATAATTCATTCTATGTAGTTGTTCAGAAATGAGCAGACTTGGATTGTGGCAATGTAATCGATGCAAATTTAATGCGGGTGTTTACAATGGAGCGGTCAAATGTTTGGTGATGAAAAAGGTCGTTATTCGAACGGACAAGAATTGTGCGTTGATGGATAACTCGGAGAAGCCAGGAAGAGTGATGGCAATGGACGAATTTTTAGAAGCGATAAAAATAAACACGAAATGAAAATATTCAAAAACGGTCACGGCATTAAATTCAAATCAAGACCTGAGTTTTGGGCAGAAGTCGAAAACGGGAATTGGGAATCTGATACGTTCAAGGTCTTTGACCGATACATCAAACCCAATTCAACATTCATTGATATCGGTGCTTGGAATGGTGTCTGCTCCATTTACGCAAAAAAGTTGGGAGCGAAAGTTTTCACCATCGAACCTGATTCGAACATCCATTGCGAGTTGACTGAAAACTTGAAACTGAATAAATGTGGATTAAAGTTTTTTTATGGAGTAGCGATTTCAGACAAAGAAGGATTGGTCACATTGAACACACAATCATCATTCGGTAATTCCGAAAGCAGTTTGATTAATCGTGGCAATGTCAATGGTGAGACGCAGATTGAATCAACCACATTGCGTTCATTCGTTGAATATACGGACATAGATATGTCTGAAGTTTCACTAATCAAAATCGATGTTGAAGGTGGCGAGGTGCTAATATTAAAACAAGCACGAGAATTCTTGGCAGCACACAAGCCGACCATTTATGTCTCGTTTCATCCAGCGTGGTTTCCTGACAAGGAACAAAATATTCAAGACATCATCGAAACAATATTCCCGATTTACAAAGTGCGAAGATTAGTCGATGGTCAATTGATTGACTACACAATCGAATCATTCCGTGCGGCAATGGAAACGAATCACGAACACAACTTTATTCTTGAAGTATGAAATTAGGATTATTGATTACTACATACAATCGACCAGACTATTTAGAAAGGTGTTTGGCAAGTTTGAACTATTCGGATTTGAATTCAGACGTTGAAGTATTGATTGTCGATGATTGCTCAACTGATAAGAAAACAATCGAGTTGATTGAATCGGGATATCTTGAAAGCAATTTTTATTCGGTGATGTATAACCAAAAGAAGTCGGGGATATCTCAATCGATTATAACTGGATATAACCATCTATTCGCAAACGGTTGCGATGTCGTTATCAACTTGGATGGTGATGCGGTGGTGTGCGAAGATTTCTTCAGTAAGATGCAATTACTCATTGAACAATTTCCTGGCAGAATAATAACTGGATTCAATTCACTCGTGACGAATTCACTCGGTAAAGCAAGACATCCGATATTGAAATCATTCGCAAACTATCACACGAAAAAGTCTTGTGGTGGAATCAATATGGCAATGAACGAAGCGACATTCCGAAAGTATATTGAACCAGCTTGTCAACAAGTTTTGAAGGACGGGAAAGGTAACTGGGACGAATTGGCTTGTAAGGCATACTCTGCGACTGGTATGGATATAATCGTAAGCAACCCATCAATCGTTCAGCATATCGGATTAAAATCGGCAATGGGGCATCACGAAAGACCTTGCGTGGCAACCGACTTCAAGTATTGCGATAATGACACGAAAGATATTATTGTGATGAATCAATTCGCTGGACTTGGTGACATTCTGTTTTGCATCAAGATTGCGAATGACTTTATCGAAGATGGTCATCGTGTGATTTGGGCAGTCGATTCGCAGTTTATAAATATTCAAAAACATTTCCCCGATATTACTTTCGTTGATAAGAAACTTTTGTCAATCGATTACAATAGTCAAGTTGAAGTGAAAGGAAATGGATTCCGAGTGATTCCGATGCGATGGTCTCAAAATATTATGAAGGTCACCTTGCGTGAATGTATGAAGTCGAAGTATGCACTCGGAACAAATGACTGGAATGCTTGGAAGGAATGGAGAGACTTCGAGTGGGTGCGAGATGAGAAGTCCGAAGACCTTTTGTTTTCGATGCTCGGTCTTGATGATGGTCAAGAATATATCGTTGTGAATACGGCATACAAGACCCAAATCAGAACCATCCCACCAATAGCAATCGAATCGAATTGCAAAATTATCAATATGGAAATCATTGATGGTTTCACTTTGCTCGATTGGTACAAGGTATTGCAGAACGCAAAACAAATACATACCGTTTCAACTTCCATTATTTATATGCTCGAAAAAATGGAGTTGAATGCGGAAGCAGTTTGCATCTACATTCGCAAACCTGAAGAGCAAGATTTGAAAAATGTTGATTACATCCTGACCGACAAACATAAATACATTTTAGAATGAAAATATTCTCGGACGAAAACGAAAAGCCATTGGCGACTGGTGAGATTTCTGAATTGGTTGTGGTGCAAGAAAAAAAAATATTCAAGGGAAACTTTGAACTGCACCCTGGAATGAAGATGTGGGAACTTGACTTAATCAATTCAATGATTTACGAGACCGAACTTGGCAAATCGAAAGCCGTAATTGGTGAAGACAAGTTGATTCGCAAACATCGAGAACTGGAAATAAAAGAAGACCACATCTATTGTGCTGCCATCAATATGGAGAATGCAATGCGAAAGTTTCACAAGATGCTCGGAACAAAACCACCAGCGAAAAAATTAAATTGAAAAAAATTACTGCCAATATTGCAACGATGCCAAGCAGAATAAATGTTCTGCTAAAAATGATTGATTCAATATACAATCAAGTTGATGAGATACGAATATACTTCAACGAGATTGAACAAGTGGATTATGCTTTTATTGCAAAATTGAAACGGGATAAAATAAAAATCGCTCACGGGAATAATTTAACCGATAACGGAAAGTTTTATTTTATTTCCGATTCGATTGAATACTACTTTATGATGGATGATGATTTCATTTATCCATCCGATTACGTTGAAAAAACTTTGAGCAATATTAATAAACATAAAGGTTGTGTCATTACTTATCACGGAAGGAAGCTTGATGGTGTTGGATTGAATTATTATCACGGACACAAGAAAGCATATCGATGTATGGGAACGGTAAGCGAAGACGTGATTGTTGATGTCGCTGGAACTGGAGTGACTGCATTCGATACTTACTACTTCAGACCACAACTACTATTCGCATCGATGCATTTGAGAATGTCGGACTTGGTCTTCGCAAAAGAAATGGCTGACTGCGGAATCCAAGCGATATGTTGCAAACACGAATTAGGATGGATGAAAATGATGGAAAGCACCGAATCAATATTCGAATCGAATGTTGGCAAAATAACAACTGAGCAAAATAAATTATCGGATTACATTTACACTAAAAAATATTTATGAAGTTACACATCCCGATTTCACTCGACAAGTACACGTTGACCGAAGCTGCAAGGTTGATGGATTATATTGCAACGAATCCATTCGAGAACGTCACCATTATAACAATGTGCGAAGTGATTGCAGCGGTCACTGGTCATAGTGTTGACGCAATAAAAAAAGTAGATATTGAATCGGTGAAAAAAGCATTTACTTATATAATCAAATCCGTTGACCGTAAGAAGCAAAAACCACCGAAGGAAGTGACCATTCAAGGAATCACCTATGAGTTTAATCAAGACCTTGCTCACAAGTCTTGGTCTGCGGGAAGGTTCATTGATGCTGATGTAATCGGTCAAGAAGTGCTGACCTATCCAGGCAAGTTCATTGCAATCCTTTACTTGAGAAAGGGAACGCAGTATGGTGATGAGAAACTTGAAGACCGTGCTGAATTAATGACCAAACATTTTCGGGGTGACCACTATGTCGATGTGGTCGATTTTTTTTTGCAGAAACGGGAACAATTATTGCCAGGATTTATGGTACTACAAACCGCAAGAAGTCAGATGCTAAGGCAAAAAGCGTTGAAGATAATTCAGAATCGTGGCTGAATTGGATTCACGCAATTGCGAAGGAAGACTATCTGCAATGGGAGAAAGTAACTGCGTTGCAATGCCAACACTTTTTGTTTATTATGAAACGGAAATACGAAGCCGATATGGAACAAATGCGAATATCTAAGATGCGAAAAAAATAGTCTTATTAGCGTATGGCAATTAACGAAGGTGATATAGTCAATCAATTAAATTTAGGTGTTAGTCAAGACCCGATAACTGATGCGGTATTGATTGCATTGGATTCGGTTAATGAAGAAGCGATTAATCTTGCAAGACAATTAATTAAAGACCAATCTAAATCTAAATCGGGAACTTCTGCTCAGAGTATTATTGCAATGCCTATTTCCAAAAATGGTTCTTCATTTAGTTTTACTATTGAAGGTGATATTGCTTTGCTATTTATTGATGCGGGTGTAAATGGATTACAACAATCACATTCGTCACCATATTCATTCAAGACTGCAAGTCCGAATGGAGCAATGGCAGAAGCAATCAGAGAATGGATTCCATCGGCTGGTGTTCAGTTACCATCGGACAATCCATATATCAAAACATATGAGCAATTAAGTTGGGCAATCGCATCAGGAGTGAAGAAGAAAGGATTGAAACCAAAACCATTTATTGAAGAATCGTTTGGTGAAGATTTTGCTGCTCAATTAGAATTCGCATTGAGCGTGGCAATGGGTGAGGCGGTGTCGATAAAGTTCAAAACAATTGCTGACAAAATAAATTCACAACAATAATGGCAGTCACAATCGAAAGCGTTCCGCAATTATATACTCCATCGGATAATCCCGTTGTGTTTACTTTTTCTTCGAACCAAACTGCGAATGCAAATTTTGTTTATTACATTGAAGTATACGTTGGTGGAATATTAAGCGGAAACCATTTGGTCTTTCCTGAGAATGGAATATATGCACATTACGATGCGACTGATTATGCTACGGTGTCGTGCGGTGTTCCTTATATGGGGTCAAACTTTCACGATACGGCTGCGAATAATACCGAGATTTACATCAAGGTTTTTGAACGATATGGAACACCAGCAGCGAATCAAGCTTCAGCAACATCATCAACGATAACCGTTTTCAAAGCATCATTGTCGGATAGTGATTTCATCGATTGGGACTATACCGATTATGCCTATGGATTGAATAAAAAATGGTTAACATTATTTCCATCATCTTCAAAATATTTTTGTTCACCAACGGAACAAATGTGGACAATGTTCTTAACGAATAATCAAGCTGGAAATTTTATTGAGATTTATTTATACGATGCCAACGGTTCAGTAGTGGCATCGGATAGCGTTGCAATTACTGCTTATAAGTTTACGATTTTTAATTTATCACAAGCGTCAATAATCGCAGCAACATCAATCACTCAATTGGATTTTGATGATTCAGCTTATTACGAAGTTTACCTTGACATAGGTGCAGCAGCAACGCAAACTTTTAGAATTTATATTGATAGGTCTTGCGATAGATATATCACAAAAAGATTTTTATTTCTCAGTTCAATCGGAAGTATAGAATGTTTTTCTTACATCTTAGCAACTGAGGAAACGAGAAGCATAAAGAGATATGGATTTGAAAAACAATTCGGACAATGGAACGATGCAAATCAATTCGTATTTAACACAACGGATGGTAGGCAGCAAGATTACTTGGTGACATCAAGTGGTAAGATGACCGTCACTTCAGACTGGATTGAAGTCGATGTTCAAAATTGGTTGGTTCGTGAATTATATGAATCACCATTTGTCTGTATGATTTATTCATTGGTGACTTATCGAGTGCAGATTTTAAATTCATCTTACATCAAGAAAAAAATTATTACTGATGGACTTGTTCAAGAGATTGTCGAAGTCGGATTGTCGGATGCTCGTAAATCGGTATTGATATAATGAAAGGAAGACTAACGATAAACAATGTTTTGATTGATATCAGCGAAGATATGCCAGTCCCTTTGTCTTATTCTATTGCTGATGTTAAAGAACCACAGAATCGAAAGAGGAACTATTCTAAAAATATTAAGCTACCAGGCACAAGAAGAAACAAAGCATTTTTCTCATCAACATATTCGTTGAGTTTATCAGCGATTGAGAATGCAACGGTAGGTTTTGACTTCGACCCAACGCAACAAGTTCCAGCAACCTATTCAGAAGATGGTGATAATATTTTCATCGGGATGTGCAGACTTCAAAGCGTGACGATTGAAAATAAAAATTACTTTTTCAATATTGTTTTAATGACCAATATGGTCGAGTTGTTTTCGTTATTGAAAGATATTAAAGTTTCAGAATTGGGATGGTCGGAATATGACCATACATTATCAATCACGAATATTGAAAATAGTTGGGCAACTTCGGTCGTTCAAAATGGTTCACCAGTTGCGAACTTTACGGGTGGTGTTCCTGATGGATTTGGATATCTATATCCGTTGGCGGATTATGGCTATTCGGGAAATCTTCGAGACTATAAAACAAATAATATATTCCCACATATTTATTTCCGAGAGATAATGACCAAGTGCTTTGCATTAGTCGGTCAGACTATCATTGGAAATTTTATTGATTCAGAAAGATTTAAACGATTCGTTCTTGGTTTTGGTGGTGGTGAGAAACAAAATGTAAGTGCATCCGATGTCTTGCAACGTAAAGCAGAATATACTGCGACGGGTTCATTCAGCGAAGATATAACTTACTCGTCGTTTGATACTCCATTTTTTCCATTGCCACCCACAGGAAATCTACTTTATAGATACAATTATAATTATAGTAAGATTTTAAAAATCGCTGATAATTTTTGGAGTGCAACAACATTGGTGGTGGATGCTCTTGGTCAGTTCGATGAAACAACTGGAGACTTTACGATTGCCAAGCAAGGGACTTATCAATTGTTATTTAATGGTGATGTTGATTTTACTTCGAGCGGTGGTTTATTAAGCACGGCAGCATTGAGGGTTGTAAGAAATGGAGCAGACCTCGGAAATATTTTTGTTACAAATAATACTGGAATAACCACATTCAATGGTTCGATAAATTTATCACTCAATGTTGGTGATGTGATTTCACTTGTATTTAAAATAGGATTTCAAAAAATAGATACTTCACAAACACTTCCCGAAGATATGCCAACGTACACCATTGGCATTGCTAATAGTGGAACTTGGAATTTCGAGTTGCGTTCATTGGGTGGTGTGCCAATCGATGGTGATACTATCTACTTGTCGAATTACATTCCCGAAATGAAATGTTCAGATTTTTTGAATGGTGTAATCTTGGCTTTCAATCTTTACGTTGACGATGCAGATTCGGAAGGTGGTGTGAAAATAGAACCGTTGGATGATTTCTATTTAGGTTCAAACGTATTCGATGATATGACACAACTGCTCGACCATTCAAGGGAGCAGAAAATACTTTCATCATCACAGATTAAAGGTAAAAATTATTTATACAAATTTCTCGAAGACAACGATTATTATAATCAAAATTATCGCAGCAAATTTGGTCAAGGTTATGGTGACAAGAACTATCAAGTGCAATCGACATTCGAAAAAGGTGAACGAGTTTTTCAGTTACCATTTGCTCAGACCGTGCCGGTGGGAGTGCCAGGAACGAACATTGTTATTCCGACCATAATTGCATTCGATGAAAATACTGGTGTTGTTACTCCATTCAAGGGAAAGCCACGAGCGTTTATTTATTCGGGATTGAGAGCATCCGATTCGTGGGTGTTGCGTAATTCAGCGGTGACAACAACATTCAACACTTACACATCTTATCCTTGCATTAATCACTTGGATGATTTAGATAATCCGACATTTGATTTTAATTTTGAGTTACCGATTTTCTTGCAATGGTCGAATGCAAATTATGTCAATGAGAATATGTTTTCGGTTTATCACGAAAAGTTCTTGAAAGAAATAACTGGCAAAGATTCGAAAATATTCCAAGCATATTATAAGCTGAACAAGTCGCATATCCGACCACAATCATTCAGAAGGTTTGCAATGATTAATGGTGTATTGTTTAGAAAGAATGAGATAGTTGACTACAATGGAAATGGTGAAGAAACAACGTATATGGAACTCGTGAGAATAGTTGAGGGAAGTCGAAGAAGATTGATTCCAATTTTAGTGCCACAAGATTTGACTAATGATTTAGTTTCCGAAGGCGGGAACAATAGTAATGGAGCGGACACGGGTGTGTCTGTTGTTAGAGGCGAAATAAACAAAGCAGAAACAACTGCTAAATTAAGTTACGGAGGATAAAAATATGTGCAGAACAAGCGTTGAAAGAAGAGTGGTAAAAGTATCAAGTATCGCTGGAGAAGTTCCAACGATTCCCGCAAGTGATGACCACACGGATGGAAGTTGGATTGCGACTGATGTTTATGTGGGTGAATTGTTTTTCAATTCAGCCGATGGAATAATGTATACACGTTCATCGAATGGAATAGAAGTTGTCGGTGGTGGTGCGGGTGCAATCAAAGAATATTTTGCAATCATAACGCAAGCGGGAGTTACTGCTCCAACCGTTGACACGTTGATAAAAAACACTATTGGTTCGGTTGCATTTGCTTATGATGACCCTGGCGAATTTGCTTTGAATTCGTCATCATTATTTCCATCGAATAAAACCGTTTTTGCAATTGTTCCTTCACCGACAACTGGAACGTGTGCATTGTTTTGGAATTCATCTTCCAAAATAATTCTTCAAACTGCAAAAGATGGTGGTGGTGGATTTGATAACGACCAACTTACTAAGGCAACTATTCATATAATCGTATTGCCATAATGGAACGCACCGTAATAATAGACGCACAAGTCAATACTGGTAACTCGGTTGAAGATTTAGAAAAAGTTGCACAAGGATTTGATGACGTTGCTGATGCGTCAAGCAAATCGAATAGTCAAACACAAAAACAATTAGATGACCTTAATAAGAAAGTTGAAAAAGGTGGGTTGACTTTTCGAGATTACTCAAAAGCGATTAAAGAATACCAAACAATCGCTATACAGGCTGGTGCAACATCACCAATAGGACAAGAAGCTATTAGACGTGCGGGTGAGATAAAAGACGAATTAAAATCTATTGGCGAAGAAGTATCACGTGTTGGCGATGGCGGAAGAAAAATGCAAGCGGGCTTACAGTTAGGAGGAACAGTGGTTGCGGGTTATCAAGCATTCCAAGGTGTGACCGCAATGCTTGGCGTGGAAAACGAAGACTTATTAAAGACACTCACAAAGCTACAAGCAGCGCAAGGAGCACTTCAGGCAATAGAAACGATTCGGGCATCACTTGAAAAGGAATCGTTCTTGATGATTGAATTGCGCAATGCCAAAACAAAAGCGGCAACGGCTATTCAATGGTTATACAATGCAGCGATGAGTGCGAACCCGATGGGATTAGTTGTTCTTGCAATTGGAGCATTGATTGCTGGTATTGGAATTTTAATTTCAAAAATGGGAGGTGTGACAGTAGTTTTTAATGCTCTCGGTAAAGTTGCATCATCGGTTCTTGATGGCATTGTTGCTGGTATTGATTATGCGATTGAATTGGCTGCGGGATTATTTGACGTTCTTACATTAGGATTATTTGACGCAAGTGGTTCTTATAAGAATTATAAAAAATCTGTTGACGATGCAAATAAAGCAGAAAAAGAAAGGATTGAAACCTTAAATAAACAGATTGAAGCAAGTAAAGAAGTAATTAAAGAACAGGAAAATATAAGGAAAGCACATCAAAAAGCTGCCGATGACATACAAAAACAAAGAGATTTAATTGTAGGTAGATATGATAAAGAGATTGAGGTAGCCAATGCTGCGGGAAAAAATACCGAGCAGATGGAAATGGAAAAGTTAGAAATTGTGCGACAATCTACACTTGACCAAATTGCTGAGCTTAATAAAGTTTTAGATGCTGAAAGAATTATAGCAGAAGAGAAGCAAAAAATTTACGAAGCAGAGCGGGATAAATTTAAGTCAGGACCAAGTTTTTTGGCTCAATTTGCAGAAATAGATGCTAGGGATGCAAAGGCAGCCGTAGCTGAAACAAAAAAATCATTAGGAGAATTAGCAACAGTTTACGACGATACGGAACAAAAAATAAATGTAAAAAGTGCAGAAAATCAAAAGAAAGCTAATGATGCTTTTAAAAAATCTGAAGAAGAAAAAACTGCAAAATTAAAAGAAGAAGGTGAAAAGCGAAAAGAACTTCAAAGACAATTGGAAGACCAGATTGCTGCTAACATAAAGGATGCTGATGAACGTGCAATCACTCAACTTCAATTGAAGCATCAACGTGAGCGTGACGAGTTGATTGAAAAGTATGGAAAGGAATCGGCTTTACTTGCAAATCTCGAAAGGATTCAAGCGGGAGAAAGAAACAAATTGCTTGATGAGATTCAAGAGGGGGATGCGGAAGAAAAGAAAAAAAGAGGTGAGGACAATTTACGAGTAGAGCAAGAAGTTAATGCAACAACAGGACAAGCATATGCAGATGCACAAGCAGCTTGGGATAAACTTCAAGATGATAAACTTAAGAAAAAGAAAGAAACTGAAGACGCAATTTTTGCCGTGGGACAAGCTGCAATAAATGGATTGAAATCAATCGGTGAACTTGCAATCAAAGACCAACAGAAAGCTTTGAAATTTTCAGCCGTAATGACTGCATCACAAATGGCATTGGATTCAGCAAAGGCAATCACGGGAGCGGTTGCATCAGTTAGGGGTGTTCCATTTCCCGCAAACATTCCCGCCATTGCGACTGCGGTTGCGACGGTACTTGGAAACATAGCAACGGCAGTCAAAGCATTCAAACAGGCAAAGGTCGGCTCTGCTCCATCCGTTTCAAGTTCGAGTGCATCGGGCTCAGGTGCGTCGAGTAGTGCGTCAGAGAACGAAGTGGTGAGGCGTGGAGCAAATGGTGAGACCTTTACTGGTGAGCAACCAGCATTGACGAGACCACCAATGGCAAGAGTTTCGGTTTTGAATTCAGAACTACAAATGGTCAGACAAGAACAAGAAGCAATCGTAGAACAATCAACTTTATAAAAAAAATAAATTTATGCATCCATTCTATTTAATCGATATCGACCTTGAAGATTCAGAAACTGAAATCGAATTCAACTCAATCGTTGACTATCCCGCTCATATGAGAGCGTTCGAAGCTTACGGAAAAAACGAAACCGAATACTTTATGGACGAAGAGCAACGCATTATAACTGGTGTTGTGATTGCCGAAGGAACACCAATCTATCGAAAGGATAAACAACTGGGCGAACACTATGTAATCTTCAACAAGGAAGCCATAAAAAAAATGTGGATTCTTTATAATAAAAAAGGATATCGTGACCGTGTCAATAAGCAACACGATTCAGAAGATGTCATCAATCCGAGCAATGGAATCTTTATGGTTGAGCAATGGATTGTTGATTCAGAACGTGGAATGGGTGTGCCGAAAAACTTAGAGAAGCAAGGTATTCGTGATGGGTCTTGGATGATGTCTTACAAGGTTGAAGACCGAAAGCTTTGGAAGGAAATCAAAGCTGGGAAATACAATGGATTTAGCATTGAAGGTGTGTTCATTAAGTACCCGATTAAAGTAAAAAAAGCAGAGCAACAAACATCAATGGAACAAAGAAAAATTGCTCGAAAATTATTTTCAATAATATCCAATTTTAATAAAAAATAGTCTTACAATCAAATAACTTAATTATGTCCGATAAAAAAACATTGACTGCTACTGAGAAGAAATCGAAACTTGCTTTTGAAACTTCAAAGAAACCAGTTGTAAAAAAATCAAAAGGTTTACTTTCTTCAATCAAGGAAGCTTTAGGAATTACTGAATCATTAGCCGAAGCACAATTGGCTGATGGCACTGTCATAATGTATGATGGTGAACTTGCAGTTGGAACGGTTTGTTCCGTTGCTTTAGAAGATGGAACAGAAGTGCCATTGGCTGAAGGTGAGCATATGCTTGGCGGTGAAATGGAAGGAATGAAAATCGTTGTTGATGCAACTGGAACGGTTGTTGAGATAATTGACGGAAGTGAAGAAGAAGAAGTTGAAGTTGAAGCTGAAGTTGAAGCTGAAATTGAGAAGGTCAACGAAGAGCAATCAACTGCAAAATTATTGAAAGATTTCATTGCTAAACAAGATAAGAAATTTGCTGAACTTGAAAAAGTAAATAAAGCAAATCAAAAGACAATCTTGACAATGGCTGCTCACATCGAGAAAATGGGAGTTGAAAAGAAAAAGTTCACAAGAACTGAGACTGCTCCATTGGATAAAGTTTCAAAATTAGCTTAACAAAAAATAAAAAATAAAAAATAAAAAAATCAATTATGGCAACTATTAAAATAGGACAAAAATTCGACTGGGACACTGATGCATTACCAGCTTACATCGATGAGAATTCAGATGTACTTTATACACGTTTAGTTAACCAATCTAAATCAGTTAGATTGATGCAAACGGTTGAAGGTATCAAGGGAACTCAAGCATTACAATTGTTGGATTCAACTATTGTTTGGCAGAACGGTGCTTCTTGTGGATTCAATCCAGGCGGAACAGATGCTCTTTCTCAAAAGACAATTACGGTTGCCGACATCAAAGTTGAAAAAGAATTTTGTAATAAAGACCTTGTTGGTTTTTGGGCACAAAGAAAATTGAAACCAGGAGCGGGTGCTGAATTAGCTGAACTTCCTTTCGAAGAAACGATAATGAACCAATTGTTATTGGAGAATCAAAAGAAAATTGAATACGCAATTTGGCAAGGTGATACCAATTCGATGGACGCAAGTTTAAATCGTTTTGACGGATTCGAAAAACAACTTTCAAATCTTGCTGGTGTCATCAATATGAACACGACAAATGCGGTTGCAATTACTGATAACAATGCTTTAGCGGTCTTCCGTGCAGCGTTCGAATCAATGGGTTCTACATTAACACAAGATGAGCGTTTCGCTATGTATACTTCGTGGGCAAATGTTCAGCACTTGATTGCTAACTTGATTACTTTAAATCTTTACAATTATAATCCAGGTACACTTCAAGGTGGAATTATGATGGATGAGTATGTAATCATTCCAGGCACTCGTTGCAAAGTATGGTATGTTGAAGGCTTAACTGGTTCAGACAATATCTATGCGGGATTAGCTGGTGGAATGGGTGAGTTCATTGTTGGTACAGATACCGAAGGAGACTACACTAAAATCGAATCAGGATATGATGCAAGACTTCAGTCATTATGGTTTAGATTACAATTCAGACTTGGTGTGACATTCCCTTTTGCAAATCAAATCGGTGTTTTTGCTCCATCTGTATCTTAATTATTCACACTTAAAAAAATAAAAAAATGATTGGTTGTGAAATAGCAAGTGGAAAAGCGAGAGGTTGCAGAACTGGATTCGCTGGAATAAAAATCTTCGATGCATTCTCTTGGGATGACATCGAGACCATCACGGTTGTTGATGACGTAGTAACTGCATTAACATTGGCAAGTGGTAAACGTGCATATCGTTTTGAACTCGAAGAAGAAGTTGGAAGCTTCGGTCAAGTTATGACCGTGAGCAGACAAAATGGTTCTAAGGTAAACGCACAAACGTTGACCGTTCCATTCAATGGATTATCTTCTGAAGATATCGAGACATTCGATAACTTAGCATCAACAAACTTCTGTGCAATCGTTCACTATTCAGACGGGACTTATCGTTTAGCTGGACGCAACAACGGTATGGCAGTTGAGACCGACACAGAAACTTCGGGGACTGCTCACGAAGACAGAAACGGAACAGAGATTGTTGCAATGACAAAAGAACCACGCAAAGCACCATTTATTGGGGCGAACATTGTGGCATCGTTGCAGATTGCAGCAAGCTAAAAAATAATATTAATCTAAAAATATAAGGAAGGACAGAAGTTCCTTCCTTTTTTTTTATAATTTTATAGTATGAAAAAAACAATTTGGATTAAAAGTTTAAAGTGCTTTGTCGATGTGTCGGAAGAAAATCGTTCATTGATTGAATCGGTTGGATTAGGTCACGAATTTAAAAATGAGAAAACAAATGTTAAAGGTAATCAAAGAACAACTCAATCTCTTATCACCGACGGCAACGGAACTGGCGACAAGCACCAGTCCGATGTTTCGATTCGAGATAAAAAATATACAAAAAAACACAAGTCAAACAATAACACTTCAGAATCTATCGACACACACGAATAGAAGTGATTTATTCGAATTGACGGAAGGAGTTGGAGAGGAAATTGAATTGGATAAGGGTCAATATAGCTATGAGATTTTCGATGCTGATGATACCTTGTGCGAAGTTGGAATGTTGCGAGTTTACGATTTGAATGATGAGGAAGTGAAGGCTTATAATGTTGCGGTAACAAACAAAGTTTATGAAGGATAAGTATAAAAAAAATAATCAGATATCAATGCCATTGGGTATAGAACCTACTTCATACCATTTCGCTGACCATAGAAGAAGTAAAATTGTTCCCGAAGGCGAAGAGGTTCTAGTCAATAATAGACCGTATGTTAATTGGGGAAAGAAAAACGACTATCCATTATTCATCAATAAGCTATATGAAGATTCCCCATCGCAGACTGGAATCATCAATGGCAAGACTTACTATATGACTGCGGGTGGTTATACCGTAACAACTACAATAATCGACGAACAAATGAAACAACTCGTTGCGTTATTTGAAAAGAACGAAGCGACTGATTATAATTTGCAAGATGTCTTGAATGCGGTCACTTTAGATTATGAATTATATAATGGTTTTGCAATTCGTGGCAAGTGGAATATGGATGGAACAAGACCAGCATTCATTGAGCATATTGGATTTGATGATATAAGAACGAACGAATATCACGACAGATTTTTTTATTCAGATGATTGGGCAGAATCTAATCAAACATTTGAAAAAACTGGATTCAGAGAAATTCCTTCCGTTGATTTCAATAATAAAAAAGGTGAGTTCATTATCTATTATACTGGAGCGTCAAAGAAGGTGCGTAAGGGCGGTAAAAGAACTTACCCATCTATTCCATATGCTGGTTGTATTAAGTCGTTATTGTCGCAGATTGGTATGCAATCTTACCATTATTACGAGATTCAGAATGGATTCAAGTCTGGAACAATTATCAACTTACCATCATCGAAACCGAAGACACAAAACGACCAGGCATTAATTGCTGATAGAATAAAGTCAGGAGCGGTAAACGAAGAAGAAGCGGGTGGTGTTGTTGTTTTATTCTCAGAAGGAGCAACCGAACCACCAACCATTTTAAGCTTGTCAGGAAATGATTTAGATAAACGATACCTTCAAACTGAAGTAAGCGTTGCCAATACTATTTTGCAATGTCACTCCATTACAACTCCAAGTTTATTTGGTATGGCAGTCCCTGGTCAATTAGGAAATTCGACTGAGTTGGAAAATGGATTTAATATATTCAAAAATACTTACGTTAAATCAAGACAGAAAGCAATCAACGATGTGTTCGATTATATAATGAATAATCTTTATCAAATCAAAGGCGAGTTTAAATTGAATTTACCACCTGACTTGTTTACATCCGTTGAAGTTGAAGACACGAACAATGCGGTTTCACTTGCAATCAATTCAATGTCTCCATTGGTGGCGAATAAATTACTTGATAATTTAACGGTGAATGAGATTAGAGCATTAGGTAAGTTGCCAAGAATTGAAGGTGGTGATGCGATATCGAGCAATCCTATTCCATCAACTGCACCAGTTGAGACAATGGCTGCACAAGACCCAATTTTGAAAGCATTATTGAAATGTGGAAGAAAGCGTGAAGGATTTATTTTTAAAAGTTCATCACCAGTTCCACACGAAGTAGATAATGATTGGTTCGATTCAAGTGAGAAGGAATTGCTCGAAGCTGCACATAGTGAAAAACATTTCTTCGCAACCATATTGACCGAATTCCAAAAGAATGTTTTGGCTTTAGTCAATGATGGTCAAGATGTGAAATCGGTTGCGACTGCATTGGATAAATCAGTCGGTCAAGTGATGGACGCATACAATGAATTATCAGAAAAAGGATTGATAAAAAAAAACGGTGAACTAACTTCGATAGGAAAAAAGTATTTGGATTCCGTTGAAGTGGATGCAAACAAATTTGAGATTCGTTACTCGTATCAACTCCGTTCCGATGCTCCGAAACTTTCAAAGAATGGCATCGGTGAAAGCCGACCATTTTGCAGACAATTAATGTCAGCTAAGCGAATGTATACTCGTGATGAAATAAACACAATCAGCGTTGCCGTTGACCGAAATGTGTGGGCATATCGTGGAGGATGGTATAACAATCCAGTAACGAAACAAAATACTCCATATTGTAGGCATCAATGGGTTCAATCGGTAGTAATAAAAAAATAAAGTATGGAAAGAATTCAATTAATATCCGCAGACAAATTAAAAGACATTAGTTTCATCCATAAAAATATGGATGAGAAAGATGTCTCTGAAATAATTTGGAGGTGTCAGGAAGTTTCTATTCAACCAATATTGGGAACTGCGTTGTATAAAAAATTACAATCTGACATTGATGACTTGATAACAAATGGCACTCCGATTCCAGCAAACTATAAAATACTTCTTGAAGATTATGTCTGGTCTTGCTTAGTTGCTTATTGCGAGATGCGAGGAACAACCAATCTAAATTGGAAGATGCGTGAACAAGCAGTCGGAACAAACTCCGACCAGTTCGTTCGTGCGGGTTCGAAGCAAGAAACGAAAGACTTGCAAGATACCTTTCAAAATGATGCAACGCATTATCGAAATTTATTAATAAGTTACATTCGTGCAAATCTTGATTTCTTTGCAGAATATCTTGACCGAACAAATGGAAATATATTTCCCGAAGAACGAAATTCATCCGTTGATGATTCAATAATGTTTTTGAATATTCCTTTTTGCGGATGTGACCCAGGTGAACGTGGTTATAAAATCGGAGACAGATGATAAGTGCAAAACTACTTGAAAAAAACTACCCGAAAGTTGAAGCATACTTGAAGCAACAAAAGGAAGAAGAAAAAAGATTGAGGCAAAAACAACAAGCTGAAAAGAAAAGAAAATGATTAAGACCTTAAACCAATTAAAACAAGAGTTGCAGATTTTTGCAGATGCACATTTGCAAATAAATGAATTCTATTTTGGAAATTTTAATCAGATTTATAACGAGAAAATAATTCGACATACTTTTTTAATTGCCGATACTTTAAACATTGCAGCAAACAGAGTGCGTGGTGGTGGCTCTTATACCGATATCACGTTTATCATCTCAGCTTGCGACCAAGTATTCCCCGACCAATCGAATTGGATGGATGTCAAGAGCGATATGTTTCAAGTCATAATGGATTGCCGAAACATTTTTGAGTCTCCAAGATGGAAAGCATTTTCTTCCGTTCAAGGCTCACCAACGGTGACGTACTTCGAGCAGAAAGGAAGCGACCGAGTGAATGGATGGGTGATGAATGTCACTCTGAGAATTCCTGACTTGCGAGACCTTTGTGCGATTCCCTTAGTAGATTATGATTTGGATAGTCAATTAGAATCATTGTGTGCTGGTG
>Ga0105097_10000093_pt1 | contig 33730 bp, 30 predicted proteins | sample PPLLak12cMay2015_FD_87035 | JGI IMG/M metagenome (GOLD analysis project Ga0105097, IMG submission 87035) | Freshwater sediment microbial communities from Prairie Pothole Lake near Jamestown, North Dakota, USA - PPLs Lake P7 Core (1) Depth... | ecosystem: Environmental > Aquatic > Freshwater >...
ACGCGCTTGAGATCCGCCCGGTTCTGACGCTGCACGGAGATGTCACGCGCGGTGGCAATCAATCCGCGCTCTTCGCCCACGTGGAATTCGGCCATCGCCATCTCCACGGGGAACTGGCGTGTGCCGCAGTGGACAACCAGTTCCTGGCGGCGTCCGATCGATTTGCCCGCGGCGATGTCCTGCATGAACGCCGCATTGTCGAGCGATCGATGCGGCAACGGGAACAGCAGATCGGCCAGATGATGTCCAACCGCCTCGGCCGCCGTGATCTTGAACTGCCGCTCGGCGGCAGGGTTCAGGTCCTGCACAACACCGTCGCCATCGAGCACGAACATGGAATCCAGCGTGGCCGCGAACATGGCCTGCCAGCCAGTCGCCTGGGAGTCGAACTCCTTGCGTTCCTTGGTCATGCGGCGTGCCGAGTACAGCACTTCGTCCGTCAGTCGCACCAGCTCCTGCTTGATGTTGCCGCGCTTGGTCTCTTCCGTGGTGCGACCGTCGAGGCTGGCCGCGAGGTCGGTCAGGCGACGTAGCGCGATTGAGACGCCGCGGGCGCGCAGTTCGTAGATCATCAGGCCGAAGGCCAGTCCCAGGCAGAAGCCGCTGAAGGCTGCCAACCAGAGCCTTTCGCGCGAGTCCGGCTGCACGCCGAGCCAGCGCGCAAAGGCGTAAGCCGTCTCGGGCCAGGCGAGTCCGAACGTCAAGGCAAGCAATGCCGCCAGGGCCGGCGGCAGAAAGCGATGAAAGCGAAGGCGGCGGAACATGACGGCGAGTGGGTGGCCCGATCGACCCGGATCGCCCGGGATCGAACGTCATGCTGCCGCAGTGGCCGCCTGTCAGCGGCCGGATAAGGGCACGCCTTCTCCGGCTATTCGTAGCGCAGGGCCTCGATCGGCAGCAGCCGCGAGGCCTTGCGCGCCGGGTAGAAGCCGAAGAACACCCCGACGCCGGCCGAAAACCCCACCGCTAATGCGATCGCCTGAGGCGTGATGTCGGTCCGCCAGTTGGCGAACTCCCCGACCGCAAACGAGGCGGCGACTCCGAGCAGGATGCCAAGGGCGCCGCCGATCATCGACAGCGTCACCGCCTCCACGAGGAACTGCTTGAGGATGTCCTTGCCACGGGCGCCCACGGCCATGCGCAAACCGATCTCGCGGGTGCGCTCCGTGACGCTGACCAGCATGATGTTCATGATGCCGATGCCGCCCACGAGCAGCGACACCGAAGCCACGGCGCCGAGCAGCAATGTCAGCACGCGGCTCGCTGCCTCCTGCGCCTGCAGGATCTCGGTCAGGTTGCGGATCGTGAAGGGGTCGTCGGCCCCGGGCTGCACCTTCATGCGCTGCCGCAGCAGATCCTTGACCTTCTCCTCGATCGCCTTCATGTCGGCGCCGTCAGCGGTCTTCACCGAAATCGTGCCGATGCGGCGCTGCTTGCCCTGCGTCTGCCCGAGCACGCGGTTGCGCGCGGTGGAGATCGGCATCAGCACGATGTCGTCCTGGTCCTGGCCGAGCGCGTTCTGGCCCTTGCGCGCAAGGACGCCGATGATCGTCAGCGGGACCTTGCGCACGCGGATCACCTGGTCGACCGGATCGGAATCTCCAAACAGCTGCTGTGCGGTGGTGAGGCCGATCAGGGCAACCTTGCCCGAGCTGCTGATCTCGTTCGGCTCGAAGAGCCGCCCGGACTGTAGCGGCCAGTCGCGGGCGATCAGGTAGTCGTTGGTCGTGCCGAAGTACTGCGTCGACCAGTTGGCGTTGCCGGCCACGACCTGCCCCGAGCCGCGCAGCGCCGGCGCGGCGACGACCACGCCCTCGACTTCCAGGGCGATCGCCTGCGCGTCTTCCTCTGTGAGCGTCTGCGCCGCTCCGGTGCCGAGCCGCACGCCGCTCGCGGTCGTCGAGCCCGGAATGATCAGCATCAGGTTCGAGCCGAGGTTCTTCAGTTGCTCGCGCACGCGCTCCTGCGCGCCGCCTCCGATCGCCAGCATCGCGATGACCGCAGCCACGCCGATGATCATGCCCAGCATCGTCAGCGACGAGCGCAGCTTGTTCACGCGCAGTGCCTTGAGGGCGATGCGCAGCACCATCCCCGCGTTCATGTTGCCCCCTTCGCCGTGCGAGCGATCCCCCCCGAAGGGGCGCGAGCCGGATGATGGGCATGCCCTGCGGCATGCCCGACACCTGCGAGCGGGCGAGCGCATGCATGCGCTAGCGCGGGCTGCAAGGCCGAGCGCCTTCGGAGCGGCCGGGCGGCGCTCATGCGGCCGTCTCCACGTCTCGCTGCATGCGCTTCAGTTCGGCGGACGCGGAGCGCGGTACCTGGGTCACATCGCTCACGACCTTGCCGTCGCGGAACGTCACTACGCGCGAGGCGAAGGCCGCGATGTCGTTCTCATGCGTCACGACAATGATCGTCATGCCGCCGGCGTTCAGTTGCTGCAGCAGCACCATGATCTCGACGCTGGTACGCGAGTCGAGCGCACCGGTCGGTTCGTCGGCCAGGATCAGCGCGGGATTGTTCACCAGGGCGCGCGCGATCGCGACGCGCTGCTGCTGGCCGCCGGACAGCTGCGACGGCTGATGGTCCGCACGTTCGCCCAGCCCCACCTGCACCAGCTTTTCCTTCGCTCGCGCGTGGCGGTCAGCGATCGAAACGTTGGCGTACATCAGCGGCAACTCCACGTTCTCCAGTGCGCTCGTGCGGGCCAGAAGGTTGAACTGCTGGAACACGAAGCCGATGCGCTTGTTGCGCACGGCTGCCAGCGCGTCGGAGTCCATGCGCGCGACATCTTCACCGGCAAGCCAGTAGTTGCCTGAGTTCGGCCGGTCGAGGCAACCGATCATGTTCATGAACGTCGACTTGCCCGAGCCCGACGGGCCCATCACGGCGACGAACTCGCCCGCCCCGATCGAAAGCGTGACACCGGCCAGCGCGTGCACCACGGTGTCGCCCAGGGCGTAGTCCTTGGTCAGCTGCTCGACGCGGATCAGCGGTTCGGTCATCGTCGCGATTGCTGTGTCAGAAGAACATGCGCGGCGGCGCGCCCTTTTGCGCCGGCGCCGCGGTGTTGCCGCCCTGCTGGCCGACGATCACCTCAAGCCCTTCGGCCACGCCGTCGCCGCTGACCTCCGTCATGGCACCGTCGGAGAGCCCCACACGGACGTCGATGCCCCGCGGCTTGCCGCCATCCACTACCCAAACGCGCCCGCGAGTGGATGGCCCGCCGCCGGCACGGCCGGCGAACTCGGCTGCGATCTCCGCATAGCGCGCCTTCTGCTCGGGCTTCAGCACGTCCTCGATCTTGGCCCGCAGGTCGGCCCGGATCGCCGTGCCTGCCTTGGCACGCGCCTCCTCCGGCATGTCGCGCAGGCCCATGAACTTGTTGCGCGCCTCCGCGAAGACCGGCTCGAGACGCTGTTGCTGCTCGGCATCGAGCTTGAGTTCCGTCACCAGCCGTTCACGGAACTGCGCCATCGGGTTGCCGCCGCTTCCCGCCTTGCTCGCGGCTGTCTTGTCCGCCTCAGCGGCCTTGGACGCATCTGCGGCCGCTCCGGCCGGCCTGAACCGCAACGCGCCATTGGGCACCTTCAACACCGAGTCACGCGTATCGGTCACGATGCGGACGTTAGCCGTCATGCCGGGCAGCAATTCGCCGCGCTCGTTGTTGGCCGACACGATCGCAATGTAGGTCACGACGTTCTGGATGCTCTGCGCCGCCTTGCGTACGCTGCGCACTTCACCGTTGAACGTGCGGCCGGGAAAGGCATCCACCGTGAACGTCGCGCGCTGGCCAGGACGGATGCGCCCGACGTCGGCCTCGTCGATCGAGGTCTCCACCTGCATGTCGCGCAGGTCCTTCGCGATGACGAAAAGCTCGGGTGCCTGAAGGGTCGCTGCGACAGTCTGACCGACGTCGACGGTTCTCTTGATGACGACGCCGTCGACGGGTGCGCGGATCTCCGTGCGCCCGAGGTCAACCTGGGCGGTCTGCAACTGCGCCGTGCGCTGCTGCACGACAGCCTGCGCCGTACGGACCTCTGCGGCCGCCAGGTCGTACGTCGACTGGGCCCGGTCAAGCTCTGCTGGCGAAACGAAATTGCGCGCCACCAGTTCCTTGGTCCGCGCCAGATCGCGCTGCGTGTTGGCGAGCGACACCTGCGCCCGGTTCAATGCCGAACGGCCGGCTTCGAGATCCGCCTCGGCCTGCCGCACGCGGTAGGTGAAGGTTTCCGGATCGATACGCGCGATCAGCTCGCCCTTCTTGACCTGCGAGTTGAAGTCAACGAACAGTTCCTTGATCTGGCCCGATACCTGCGTGCCGACCTGCACCGACGTGACCGGGTTCAGCGTACCGGTGGACGACACCGTCGCGGTGATCGGCCCCTTTTCAACCTTCGCGAAGCGGTAAGTCGGCGCGCTGTCGCCCTGCCGGTTGAAGTACCAGGCGGCCCCACCCAGCACTGCAAGCAGCGGCAGGATCCAGAGCCAGAGGCGGGGTCGACCGAGGAGGTTGAGCTTCATTCCGGTGAACAAGGGGAGTTGAGAGGATCGCGCCTGGCGCCTGCGCACGGGATGGGTTCGGGACGCGCTCGAAGCGGCGCATTCTACGGATCGATTGGATTGGGTCCGTGTTGAGGGAGGTCTGCTGCACCGGTCGCCAGCGCCCGCAGCCGCACGCCACCAGTTTCCAGTGCCGAAGCCTCGGACCGCATCGACGCCAAAAGATTCACCGGGCCAACGTAAGAAGACGTAACAGCGGCCCGGTCAGGGACCCTGGCCGTGCTCCTCAGCGCAGGTCGGTCGACCGGTCACGTTCGAGCGCTTCGACCCGCGACCGCAGGTCGGAAATCTCGGAGGAAAGGCGGGCAACTTCATCGCGCAGCGCCTGCAGCTCGGTCCCGTTTGCTCCGGTGTCAGTCCGCGCCGGAGCCGGCGCGTGCGCGGCTTCCACGGGTCCCGATAGGAGATGAGCCCAGCGCTGCTCGCGCATGCCCGGACTTCGTGGCAGCAGCACGACCAGCGGCCCGCCGGCCTCGGCGGCGCGAGTCGCCAGCTGCTCGAGATAGCCCTCAACGGAACTGACGTCGGCAAACCGGTGCAATCGCTCGCTCGCCGCGCGCAGTTCCGCCGCTGTTTGTGGGCCGCGCAGCCACAGTGTGGCCAGCAGCGCGACCGCCTCGGTCGGGACCTTCAGCACGCGTTGCACGTTCTGCGAGTAACGCATCACGCGCGAGCCGCTCGACTCGATGACCAGCGACAGCGGGCGCAGGCGATCGATTGCGGCTTGCACGTCGCTTTCCGTCGCATTCATCACCGGATCGCGATTGTTCTTCTGGTTGCAGCCTGCCGTCAGCGCGTTGAGCGACAGCGGGTAGATGTCGGGAACGGTGTGCTCCTTTTCGACGAGCACGCCCAGGACGCGGGCCTCGAGCGGTGGAAGGACGGGAAGCATGGTTTGGCCGATTTGCACGGAGTGGGGCATAGATTCTCGCTCAGCGTCGTCCACGCCGTCCGCGCTCGCGAGGGTACCGCTATCCGCCGACTCGGTGCCACGCGCCAATCCACGCAAACGATGAGACGGATCACACCGGCGCCAACCGCATGATGTGCATTCAGCACATCATTGCGCTTTCTCCCAACGCAAGGGTCAACGCCCGTAGCGGCCCATGAAACTCGCCTTGCCCAGCGCGTTGGCATTCAGCATGTAGCCGACGAGCGCACCAGAGGAATCGGCGCCAAGGTCGAGCTTGTCCACTTTCAGCGCGAACACGGTGAAGATGTAGCGATGAGGCTTCTTCAGGCTCGGCCCCTGGGGTGGGCACGGGCCCCCATAGCCGGGCCCGCCGAAGTCGGTCCGGCTCTGCACGGCGCCCGAGGGCAACCGCGCACCGCCGGCGTCTCCTGCGCCCTGCTCCAGCTTGGTGGTCGTGGCCGGGATGTTGAATACGACCCAGTGCCACCAGCCGCTGCCGGTCGGTGCATCGGGGTCATACACCGTGACAGCGAAGCTCCTGGTGCCGGCTGGCGCGCCGATCCATTCGAGTGCTGGCGACACATTGCCACCCTCGCAGCCAAAGCCTTTGTAGACGTGCTTCTCGGTGATCTTGGCGCCGGGTGCGATGTCGGTGCTCTTCAGCACGAATTTGTCGGCTGCGACTGCCGTCTGCGCAAAGGCGGCAATCAGGGTCGCGGCGAACCATGCAAACCATTTCATCGGTGTTCTCCCGGGTTGAGAATTGAAGGTGTTGGCAGATCTCGGCGGCAGCGGCAGCGTCAGCCGCGGACTCCAGTTTGCGTCGCAGCCGCGCCGGACGACATCGTTGGCGTCCGGCGCTGCAGCCAGTGCCCCAGCCACGTCCGCGGCCGTTCGAACCCGGTGCGTGCGTAGTCGATCAAGACATCGTCGTCGAGCATCCGCGACTGCAGCACCTCGGCGTCCATTGCGCCAGCAAACAGCAAGCGGTCACCCTGCTTCAGAGCGGTCCCTTCGTCCGGCAGCAAGTGGTCGTGTCCGTTCCGCAACAGCATCAGGGCCGTGGCAGGAAGGCGAGTGCGGCGGTCGTCAGGGTCAATGAGAAGATAGCCGATTGTCAGTTCCGGCTCCCGTTGCTCGACCAGCGCACGCTTCAGCCCCAAGCGGCCGGGATCGCATTCGACCAGCCAGATGTGCGGAACGGCGTTGCCCACGATGTCCCGAATGCGTCCGCAGACACCGACGGCCCAGGCGTTCGACTGCTCGCGTGCCCGCAGCAGGAAACGGTTCAAATTCGGCGTGGTCAGCAGCTGCAGGCATTCGTGCGTCATCACCTCCGACTGCACAAAACGCATCTGTGGACGCGCGGCATCGATCAGCCTTCGATTCGTCGCCTGGTTCTGCCGGATGACGACGAAGAGCTTGGGCCGGAGCCGCCGCGCCGCCATCACGATCGCCAGGTTGTTCACGTCGTTGTCGGTCCCAGCGACCAGTCCGCAGGCAGTCTCGATGCCAGCACGCTGCAGTGCTTCGGCGGCCATGCCGGTCCCGACGACTCCTTCGCTGCCGCAGCGGGCCGGGTCGAGGTCGATGGCCCTCCAGGTGAGTCCCGCCTGCTCCAGGCGCTCACGAAGGGCCATTCCAAAGCGGCCGTAACCCGCGAGGACCCAATGCCCGCGCGGTACCTCGACGCGTGGCGGGGGCTCGGAGCCGGGCACGCCGGTCAGCCACTCCTCGAGGCGCAGCATGTCGGGCTTGTCGAGTGCCATGCCGAAATTGAACGCGAAGGTCTCGAATGGATTGACGATGGTCACTCCACCGAAATCAGCGAGTGTCTGTTGCGCCGTCGGTGACTTGACGCGGACCAGTACCGGAAGCTCGGGAGCGAGGACGCGTGCTTCGATGGCGATGGTCTGGGTCGCCTCGTCATCGGCGGTCAGCACGACGAGCCCCCGGCAGTTGTCGCGCCGTATGCCCGCGGTCTCGAGCAAATCCGGCATGCGCGCATCGCCCAACATCCCGACCGCGGGCTGCGCATGGTCGCGCACCAGCAGTGAACGCAGCCGTTCGGCATTCGGATCGATCACCACCGTCGCGTACCCAAGCCGGTCCAGTGCCGTGGCCAGCCGCTGCCCGCTCTGCCCATGGCCACAGAGGATGTAGAAGCGGTCGACCAGGCGGCGCACGCCCGCCTCGAACCGGCTGTGTTCCAGCGCCGCGCGAAAAGCGGGTTGCCGCGTCAGCGCGAAGATCGCGCCGAGGGCATAGGCCCACGCAATGACCGTGAGATAGATACTGAACGTCATCCACAGCCGCTGTGCGTACGAATACGGGTACGGCACCTCGCCGAAGCCGATCGTCGTGGCCGTGTAGCTCATGACGTAGAACGCGTCGAACAGGCCCATGCGCCACGGCCGGCCCTCCGGATCGACGCCGGGCATCAGCGTCAGTCCGAACACGGCAATCGTGTAGGCAATGATGACGACCAACAGCGGCACGCGCATACGCCGCAGGATCATCAGCTGGATGTCGCTCATCGCCCTGGCTTCCCCGGCGTGGCGCGCGGCGTCAGCGAGCGCGCCGCAGCGTCTCGCCGATCAGCAACGTGACCGAAATGAAATTCGCCACGAGGGCACCGCCCGCGAGGGACACCACGGTCGCCATCACCTCACCCTCCGACGGCAGCCCGGCCACGCGGGTTGCCCAAAGCCAAACGATGGCGGCGGCAAGCAGTTGCAGCACCGCGACGATGCTGGTCGCCAGGTGTACGGCCCCGATATGCGTGCGATCACCGAACTTCAGCGTCATCGCGATCAGGTTGACGACGATCGTGGCGCCCAGTTCGAAGGAGTGATGCTGCGCCGGGTCGGTGATGTCGCCGATGAAGAACCCGAAGTTGAGCGTGCACGACAGGATCACGAACGCGCCGAAGATCACCTTTTCGAGATTCATGCACTCTTCCCTTTAGCGCCGCCAGGAGGCGCGCTCAGGCCTTATGGTAGATCTCGGCGCCCTTGCGCACGAACTCGACCGCCTTTTCCTCCATCCCCTTGGCGAGCGCAACCTCGGCCGACACGCCCTGCTTCTCTGCGTAGTCGCGCACGTCCTGCGTGATCTTCATGCTGCAGAAGTGCGGGCCGCACATCGAACAGAAGTGCGCGGACTTCATCGCGTCCTTGGGCAGCGTTTCGTCGTGGAAGTCCTTCGCGGTGTCCGGATCGAGGCCGAGATTGAACTGGTCTTCCCAGCGGAACTCGAAGCGCGCCTTGGAAAGCGCGTTGTCGCGCAGCTGCGCGCCCGGATGGCCCTTGGCCAGATCGGCCGCGTGGGCAGCGATCTTGTAGGCCATGATGCCGTCCTTGACGTCCTTCTTGTTCGGCAGGCCCAAGTGCTCCTTCGGCGTGACGTAGCAGAGCATCGCGGTGCCGTACCAGCCGATCATCGCCGCGCCGATGGCACTCGTGATGTGGTCGTAGCCTGGCGCGATATCGGTGGTCAGGGGGCCCAGCGTGTAGAACGGCGCCTCGTGACAGAGCTTCAGCTGCTCGTCCATGTTGTGCTTGATCATGTGCATCGGAACGTGGCCCGGCCCCTCGATCATCACCTGCACGTCGTGCTTCCAGGCGACCTGCGTCAGTTCACCGAGCGTGGCGAGCTCGGCCATCTGCGCCTCGTCGTTGGCGTCGTAGATCGAGCCGGGGCGCAGCCCGTCGCCGAGCGAGAACGCGACATCGTAGGACTTCATGATCTCGCACATCTCCTCGAAGTGCGTGTACAGGAAGCTCTCCCTGTGATGTGACAGGCACCACTTGGCCATGATCGAGCCGCCGCGCGACACGATGCCGGTCATGCGCTTCGCGGTCATCGGGATGTACGGAAGACGCACGCCGGCGTGGATCGTGAAGTAATCGACGCCCTGCTCGGCCTGCTCGATCAGCGTGTCGCGGAAGATCTCCCAGGTGAGTTCCTCGGCCTTGCCGTCGACCTTCTCGAGCGCCTGGTAAATGGGCACCGTGCCGATCGGCACCGGCGAGTTGCGCAGGATCCACTCGCGCGTCTCGTGAATGTGCTTGCCGGTGGAGAGATCCATCACGGTGTCCGCGCCCCAGCGGATCGCCCAGGTCATCTTCTCGACTTCTTCGCCGATCGAGCTCGATACGGCGGAGTTGCCGATGTTGGCGTTGATCTTCACCAGGAAGTTGCGGCCGATGATCATCGGCTCGGTTTCCGGGTGATTGACGTTGGCCGGGATGATCGCGCGGCCGCGCGCGACCTCGTCGCGCACGAGCTCGGGAGTGATCAACTTCGGCAGGCTGGCGCCGAAGTTCATGCCCGGATGCTGGCGCTTGAGCATCTCGGAAAACTGCTCCGCGCGCTGGTTCTCGCGGATGGCGATGAATTCCATTTCGGGCGTCACGATGCCGCGCCGCGCATAGTGCATCTGCGTGACGTTGGCACCTGCGCATGCCCGCCGTGGACTGCGATGCAGGTTGAAACGCAGTTCGGTCAGCTTGGGATCGGCGAGGCGCTCGACGCCGAAGCGCGAACTAGGCCCGCCGAGGTCTTCGGTGTCGCGCCGCTCGGCGATCCAGGCGGCACGCAGCGGCTCGAGGCCCGAGCGGATGTCGATCTTCACCGAAGGGTCGGTGTACGGGCCCGATGTGTCGTAGACGGCCAGCGCTGGATTGCTTTCGACCTTGCCCGGCGCGCCGTACAGCGGCGTGTCCGACTGCGAAATCTCGCGCATGGGCACGCGAATGTCGTGCCGCGAGCCCGCCACATAGATCTTGCGCGACTTCGGCAGTGGCTGGACGGCGGCTTGGTCCACCTCGGCGGTGGCGGCCATGAACTTGGGATTGGCGTTCATGCTTTGCTCCTCGAGAGGAGGGAGCGGCTCGAAGCGCCGCGTTTCCCTCCGCCGGTATGAACCGGATCAGGTTCCGGGGACTCTCTCAACCGCCGCTCACGGCGGTACCCCCAACGCAGAGGCCATCGTAGCTCAACCGGCCATCGGCGCGCACTGCCGGCGCCGGGCGAGCGATCACTCCAGCTGCCCTGCAACGACTTCGCCGATCGCCAGCGCCGCGGTGAGCCCGGGCGATTCGAGGCCGAACAGACAGACGAGCCCGGTGAGTCCGTGCGCCGCCGGCCCGGCAATGTCGAAGTCGGCCGCCGGCTGATGGGGCGCATAGATCTTCGGACGCACACCGGCGTAGTCGGGACGCAGCTGGCCGTCGGCCAGACCATTCCAGTACGTGCGGATCGCACGATAGAAGTCCGGCAATCGCGCCGTCGAAACCGTGTAGTCCGGCGCGCCGATCCATTCGACATCCGGCCCGAAGCGCGCCTGCCCCGCCAGGTCCAGCGTCAGGTGCACGCCCAGCCCGTCCTTTTCGGGCACCGGATAGACCAGGCGCGAAAACGGCGCGCGGCCCTCCAACGCGAAGTAGTTGCCCTTTGCATAGCGCTGGACCGGCAACCTCTGCACCGGGAAGCCCTCGATGCGTGCCGCAACGGAAGGCGCGGTGAGGCCGGCGGCAATGACCAGCCGGCGGGCGAGGAAGCGCGTCGCGCCGCCGGTATCGGAGAGGCGCACGTCGAATCCCGCGTCTGCGCCCACCGCCGCGGAATCGAAACGCGTCCGCAGCGCCAGGCTGGCGCCGTGCCGCTGTGCCCGCCCGAGCAGCGCGGTCATCAAGGCATGACTGTCGACAATGCCGGTCGACTCCGACAGGAGCGCCTCGACACAGGTGAGGTGGGGCTCCAGTTGCTGCGCTTCGCCACTTTCGAGCAGCCGCAGCCCCTCGACACCATTGGCGACGCCGCGCGCCTGCAGTTGCGCCAGGTCCGCGCGCTGTGCGTCCTTCGTCGCCACGATCAGCTTTCCGCAGCGGCGGTGCGGCACGCCGTGCTCGGCGCAGAACGCATAGAGCCGCCGGCGACCGTCCACGCAGAGCCGGGCTTTCTCCGAGCCCGGCGGGTAGTAGAGGCCGGAGTGGATGACCTCGCTGTTGCGTGAGGAGATGCCGCTGCCGTAACGGGAGTCGGCTTCCACGACGACCACCTCGCGGCCGGCACGGGCCAGCGCGTCGGCGCAGGCCAGCCCGATCACGCCGGCGCCGACGACCACAGTGTCGATCACGTCCATGTAGTTGGGCGTGGCGTGTGAGAGAGCAGCGAGCCTAAGCGATCAGGCGTGCACGTGTCGATCAGTGCTTCTGGCCCAGGCCGAGGTAGCTCTCGATGACGCGCGGGTCATTCGCCAGCGCACTCGCCGGTCCGTCGAGGACCACCTCGCCGGTCTCCAGCACATATGCGTAGTCGGCGATCTGCAGCGCCGCGCGCGCGTTCTGCTCCACCAGCAGGATCGACACGCCGCGCCGCTTCAGTTCGACGATGATGTGGAAGATCTCGCGCACGATGCGCGGCGCCAGACCCAGCGATGGCTCATCGAGCATCAGCAGGCGCGGCTTGGCCATCAGCGCCCGACCGACAGCCAGCATCTGGCGCTCGCCGCCCGACAGCGTGCCCGCGAGTTGCCTGCAGCGCTCCTGCAGCCGCGGGAACAGCGCGTAGACCTCGGCCATGGTCGCCCCGTGATCGCGCTTGCCGGAGCGATACCGCTGGAACGCGCCGAGCAGCAGGTTGTCCTCGACGGTCATCTCACCGAAGAGCTCGCGCTTCTCCGGCACCAGTGTCATGCCGCGCGCCACCATCGATTCGACCGACGCCTGCGGCTCGACCACGCCATCGAAGCGCACGACACCGCGCGCGGTGCCGTTCGTTGGCAGCGCGCCCATGACCGCCGCGAGCAGCGTCGTCTTGCCGGCCCCGTTGGGGCCGATCACGGTCACGATCTGGCCGGCGCCGACGTCGAGGTTGGCATTCGACACCGCCTCGACCTTGCCATAGGCCACCGACAGGTCGCGCACTTCGAGAACGCGGTCCGTGGTCATGCAGCGTCCTTCTCCTCGATGCCGCCGAGATACGCCTCGAGCACACGCGGGTCGCGCTGGACCTGTTCCGGCAGACCTTCGGCAATCTTCTGCCCGAAGTCCATGACGTAGACGCGGTCCACAAGCCCCATCACGAAGTCCATGTCGTGTTCGACGAGCAGGATCGACAGGCCTTCGCCCTTGAGCTTGCGCAGCAGGTCTGCCAGCGCGCGCTTCTCGAGGTAGCGCAGCCCCGCAGCCGGTTCGTCGAGAAGCAGGAGGCAGGGATCGGAGCAGAGTGCACGCGCGATCTCGAGAATGCGCTGCTTGCCGAGCGGCAGCGACCCAGCGGCGTCAAACATGTGATCGGCGAGTCCCACCCGCTCGATCTGCCGCGCGGCTTCGGCGAGCAGGCGCGCTTCGTCGCGCCGGTCGAGTCGCCAGGCGCCACCGAACACGCCGACGAGCAGTCCGGGGTACTCGCGGCGATGCGCGCCGATGGCGACGTTGTCGACGACTGTCATCTGCGGCAGCAGGCGCACATGCTGGAACGTGCGCGACAGGCCCAGCCGGGCAATCTCGCGCGACGAGCGGCCTGCGACGTCCCGGCCGCGGAACCGGAACGTGCCAGCGGTCGCGTCGAGCACACCGGAAATGAGATTGAACATCGTGCTCTTGCCGGCTCCGTTCGGTCCGATCAGCGCGACGATCTCGCCCGCCTTCACCTGCAGTTCCATCGCGTTTACCGCGACCAGCCCGCCGAAGCGCTTGGTAGCGCCCTGCACTTCGAGCAGCGCCTCACCGGCGGGCGGAGCGGGTCGACGCGCCAGCGGCGGCACCTCGGGCGCGATGACGCGGCGCGCCTGCCTCAGAGGGAAGCGCCGAGCGATGACCGGCCACAGTCCATCGGGCGCACGCTGCAGGATGACGATCATCAGGACGCCGAAGACGATGACCTCGAAGTTGCCGGCCTGCCCGACGATCTGCGGCAGCAGGTCCTGCAGCCAGGTCTTTGAAACGGTGATCACCACGGCACCCAGCAGCGCTCCCCAGACGTAGCCCGCGCCACCGATGACCGCCATGAACAGGTACTCGATGCCGACGTGCAGCGAAAACGGCGTCGGATTGACGAAGCGCTGCATGTGCGCGTAGAGCCATCCGGATGCGCAGGCCATCAGCGCGGCGAGCACGAACGCCACCATGCGCGAGGCCGACGTGTTCACTCCCATCGATTCGGCCATCACCATGCCGCCTTTCAGCGCGCGGATGGCGCGCCCTTCGCGCGAGTCGAGCAGGTTGCGCGACGTGTAGATGCCGGCGAGCAGGAAGGCCCAGATCATGTAATAGATCTCCCGCCCGGTCTCGAGCTTCCAGCCAAAGATTGAGATCGGCGGTACGCCCGACAACCCGGTATAGCCGCCAAGCGTCTCGGAGGTGCCGAACAGAAATGCCAGGCTGATGCCCCAGGCGATCGTTCCCAGCGGCAGGTAGTGCCCCGAGAGCCTCAGCGTCAGTAACCCAAGGATCGCAGCCACGGCGAGTGTCAGCGCGAAGCCGACCAGCAACCCCAGCCAGGGCGACGCTCCGAGCCACGCCAGCCACGAAGGCAGCACAGCGGTTGAAAGCACCGCCGTCGCGTAGGCCCCCAATCCGACGAACGCGGCCTGACCGAACGAGGTCAGGCCACCGACGCCGGTCAACAGGACCAGGCCCAGCGCCACCAGCGCATACAGGCCGATGTAGTTGGCGAGCGTGATCGAGAACTCGGGCAGCACGAACGGCGCGGCCACCAGCGCCAGCAGGAACACCGCCGTCAGCCACGCGGGACGCATGCCCGCCATCATTCGTCTTCCTCGACGTGATGCGTCCGCAGTGAGCGCCACAGCAGCACCGGAATGATCAGCGTGAAGACGATCACTTCCTTGTAGGCGCTGGCCCAGAACGACGAATAGGACTCGAGCAGACCGACGAGAAGCGCACCCGCTGCCGCGACCGGGTAACTCGCCAGTCCTCCAACAATGGCGCCGACGAATCCCTTCAGTCCCATTAGGAAACCCGTCTCGTAGTAGATCGTCGTGATCGGCGCGATGAGGATGCCGGAGAAGGCGCCGATCAGTGCGCAGAGGAAGAACGACAGGCGTCCGGCGAACTCGGTCGGGATTCCCATGAGCTTTGCGCCACGACGATTCACAGCGGTCGCACGCAGCGCCTTGCCGTAGATCGTGCGCTCGAACAGCAAGTACAGCAGTGCGATGAGGCCGAGGGAGCAACCAATGACCCACAGCGACTGGGCGCTGGCGCTCAGCGCTCCTATCTGGACGCTGCCCTCGGAAAACGGCGGCGTGCGCGAGCCCTCGGCGCCGAACATCAGCAGCCCGAGACCGACCAGGACGACGTGGACTGCGACCGAGACGATCAGCAGGATCAGCACGGGCGCCTCCGCCAGCGGCTGGTACGCCAGCCGATAAATCATCGGCCCGAGCGGAACGACGATCGCCAGCGCCAGCAAAATCTGCAGCGCCATTGGCCAGTCCGTGGTCGGCAGCGCTCGCAGCAGCATCCAGAGCGCGAGCGGATAGGCGAGGTTCCACAGCGCGACCCAGCCAAAGCGCCGCCATTGATGGGTCCGAAACGCCGCCACGGCCTCCAGCGCGACGACCAGGGCACCGGCCAGCAGCAGCAACCAGACGGTTCCGGGCAGCCTGCCGGCCTGCAAGGCGACGAGCGTGAGAGCGCCGTACGCCACGAACTCGCCCTGCGGAATGAAGATGACCCGCGTCACGGCAAACGCAAGCACCAGCGCCAGCGCCAGCAGCGCATAGATGGCGCCGTTGGTGATGCCATCCTGCGCGAGCAGCAGGGCAATGTCGAAGTTCATTGGATGGGGAGTCTAAGCACTGCGCTTCATCTGCGCCGCTGCGCTGGAGTGCACGCGTTGTTCCTCGATCGAGCCGGGAGTCGCCCGGCGGCGAGTGACTTTCTTTGTCTCGCCAAAGAAAGTCACCAAAGAAAGGCGCCCGCGCGAGGCCGGCCTGCGCTATCGCTCCGGCTTCCCTTGCACTGCGGCGGCGTCCCCGAGCGGACTCACCACCCGCACCGCGCACGGACAATGCACGACGCCTTTGGGGTTCTGCCTTCGAAGGCGCCGCGCAGCGCAGGGGGCGCGGGGGTCGTTGAGGGCTTGCCTGTCTGAGCGCCCAACGGGCGCGAGTTTGCAGGCCCGCCCGCGACACCGGGCAGCACAGGGCACTCGGAGGGCGCCTTCGTAGGCGCGGCTTTCTTTGCCTACTTTCTTTGCCAAGACAAAGAAAGTAGGGGGCCGCGCGGCCCTGAAGCGCAACCTGCCAGGCCGAGCGCGCAACGCTGCGCGGCTGACCCCGCTACTTCTGCAACTCCCACGTCCCGTTCTTGATCATCACCATGACCGCCGCCCGCTGGTCGAGGCCGAGGTGATCATTCGGGCTCATGTTGAAGATGCCGTGGGCACCGGCGGCGTTCTTCACGCCTTCGAGGGCGTTGCGCAGCGCGACCCTGAATTCCTTGGTGCCGGGCTGGGCGGTCTTGAGTGCGACGGGAATCGCGACCTGCAGCAGGATGCCGGTATCCCAGGCGTGCGCGCCGAAGGTCGACACACTGCCCTTGCCATGCACCTTTTCGTACGCCTCGATGTAGGCCAGCGCGGATTTCTTCACCGGGTGGTCGTTCGGCAGCTGGGCCGCGACGAGAACTGGGCCGGCCGGCAGCAGCGTGCCTTCGCAGTCCTTGCCGCACACGCGCAGGAAGTCGTTGTTCGCCACGCCATGCGTCTGGTAGATCTTGCCGGCATAGCCGCGCTCCTTCAGCGTCTTCTGCGGCAGCGCAGCCGGCGTCCCGGAGCCGGCGATCAGGATGGCATCGGGCTTCGCCGCCATGAGCTTGAGGATCTGGCCCGTGACGGACGAGTCGGCGCGGTTATAGCGCTCGCTCGCGACGACCTTGAGGCCGCGGGTCTCGGCGATCTTGTTGAACTCGTTCCACCAGCCTTCGCCATAGGCATCGGCAAAGCCGATGAAGCCGACGGTCTTTAACCCGCGGTTGAGCATGTCGCCGACGATGACCAGCGCCATCTGCTGGTCGTTCTGCGGAGTCTTGAAGACCCAACGCTTCTTGGCATCGACCGGCTCGACGATGCGGCTCGAGGCCGCCATCGAGATCATCGGCGTTTCAGTCTCCGCGGCCACGTCAATCATTGCCAGCGAGTTGGGAGTGATCGTGGAGCCGACGATCACATCGACCTTGTCTTCAGTAATGAGCTTGCGCGCGTTCTTGACGGCCGTGGTGGTGTCCGACGCATCGTCGAGCACGATGAACTGGACCTTGCGGCCACCGATCGTCTGCGGCATTAGCGGAAAAGTGTTGCGCTCGGGAATTCCGAGCGACGCGGCCGGCCCGGTCGCCGAGACCGTGACTCCGACCTTGATGTCCTGCGCGAGTACGGCGCCGGTCCCTACGGCTGCCAGGATGGCCGCCACGAACTTGGTGGTGAACTTCATAGGTCTCCTCTTATGGGCAAAACAGTGGCGCTGCCAGAGCAGCAGCCAATCCAACGCGGTGGGGAAGCGAATAAGAACAAATTCAAACCCTTTCAACAAGCAGGGCGATACCCTGCCCGACGCCGATGCACATCGTCGCAACGGCATAGCGGCCGCCCGTGGCCGCCAGCTGACGCGCCGCCGTCAGCACGATGCGCGCGCCCGACGCCCCCAGCGGATGGCCGATCGCAATCGCGCCCCCGTTCGGGTTGACGTGGGCCGCGTCGTCCGGAAGCGCCAGCTGGCGCGTCACGGCGAGCGCCTGTGCGGCGAAGGCCTCGTTCAGCTCGAAGACCTGAACGTCCGCGGCCGTGAGGCCGTGCCGCTTCAGCAGCTTCTTCGTTGCGGGCGCCGGGCCGATGCCCATGATGCGCGGCGGCACCCCCGCCGTCGCGGCGCCCACGATGCGCGCCAGCGGCTTCAGTCCGTACCGCGCCGCGGCGCGCTCGCCCGCAATCAGGACTGCGACAGCACCATCGTTGATGCCCGACGCATTGCCCGCCGTGACTGTGCCGTCGGGTTTCACGACGCCCTTCAGCTTGGCGAGCGCCTCGAGCGTGGTCTCGCGCGGATGTTCGTCTTCGGTGACGACGGTGTCACCCTTGCGCCCCGGGATCGTCACCGGGACGATCTCGCCGGCAAAGTAGCCTCGCTCCCGCGCTGCCGCGTAGCGCTGCTGCGACCGCAGCGCGAAGGCGTCCTGGTCGGCGCGCGCGATACCGAATTCAACCGCCACGTTTTCGGCGGTCTCGGGCATCGAGTCGATGCCGAACTGCTGCTTCATCGCCGGATTGACGAAACGCCAGCCGAGCGTCGTGTCGTAGACCGCGCTGCTCCGCGTGTAGGCGCTGTCGGCCTTCGGCATCACGAATGGCGCGCGCGTCATGCCTTCGACACCGCCGGCGATCATCAGCTCGGCCTCCCCGGCCCGGATTGCTCGCGCACATAGCGCGATGGCGTCCATGCTCGAACCGCACAGCCGGTTGACGGTCGCTGCGGGGACCGACTCCGGCAGGCCCGCCAGCAGTACCGCCATGCGAGCGACGTTGCGGTTGTCCTCGCCCGCCTGATTGGCGCAGCCGTAGTAGACGTCGTCCAGTGCTGCCCAGTCCACGCCGGCGTTGCGCGCGACCAGCGCCTTCAGTGGAATTGCCGCGAGGTCGTCGGTGCGGACGCCCGCCAGCGCACCGCCGTAGCGGCCGATCGGCGTGCGTACGCCGTCACAGAGGAAGACGTCGTTCATGCCATTGCTTTCATGACTGGGGCCCGCGCGCGGGGACGCCGCGCGGACGGTGAAGCACCACCCGATGGCAGCCCGCGCAGCCGGCCCAGCCCACCGATGAAGAGATCCGCCACGATCGGCGCCAGGTCGTCGTAGCGCAGCGGACCGCGCGCGCTGAACCAGGTGAACGTCCAGTTCATCATGCCGAAGAGCATCATCGTCAGCGGCTTGCGCAGGGCCGCGGCGGACGCCGCCGGCGAAAGCTCCTCGACCACCTGCGCAAAGCCGTCGACCACGGCGCGCTGCCGCGCCATCACGCGCGCACGATGCGCTTTCGACAGGTACTTGACGTCCTGCACTAGCACGCGATGGCGCGTGGCCGAGTGCTCGTACTCATGCATGAAGCGCGCAATCAGGCGCCGCAGTTGCGCGCCGGCGGGCAGACGCTCGCCGGCGACTTCGTCGACGATCTGCTGCAACCGCTCCGTATAGCTTTCGGCGATATCGAACAGCAGATCTTCCTTGTCGCGGTAGTAGTGATACAGCAGTGCCTTGGATACGCCGCAGGCTGCGGCGATGTCCGCCACCGAGGTCGAGGCGTAGCCGGCGTCGGCGAACAGCCGAGCGGCCGCATCGCGGATCGCGCCGCGCTGCGCATCGAAGCCTGCTGCCTTGCGACGGGCCACGGCTATCTCTCGTCGTAGGAGATCAGCACCCGCTCGGTCAGCGGGTACGACTGGCAGGTCAGCACATAGCCCGCCGCGACTTCATGCGGCTCGAGCGCGTAGTTCTTGGCCATTTTCACCTGGCCTTCGAGCAGCTTGCCGCGGCACGTGCTGCACATTCCACCCTTGCACGAATACGGCAGATCGAGTCCCGCCGCTCGCCCCGCCTCGAGGATCGAGTGCTGGCCACGGTGGAAGTCGACCTCGCGCTTGACGCCGTCGATGACCAGCGTGAGCCTGGCTTCGGCCGCTTCCGCATCGTCGATCGGCGCCGTCGCCACGGCTCCGGGCACGCCGAAGCGCTCGACATGGACATGCTCGTGCGCGAGTCCGGCCGCGAGCAGTGCCTGCTCGACCTCGTCGATCATCGAGGCCGGGCCGCAGACGAACGCCTCGTCGATCGTTCCGACCGGGATCAGCGCTGCGATGAACTGCTGCACCTTGGCGCCATCGATGCGGCCATTGAAAAGCTCCACGTCCTGCTCTTCACGCGAGAAGACGTTGTAGAGGCGGAACCGTGTCAGGTAGCGGTCCTTCAGGTCTTCCAGCGCCTCGTGGAACATCACGCTGGCCTGGCGGCGGTTGCCGTAGACCAGCGTGAAACGCGACTGTGGCTCGCGCGCCAGCGTGGTCCGGATCAGCGACAGCACCGGGGTAATGCCGCTGCCGGCCGCGAAGGCGACGTAATGACGGGACTGGTCCTTGGCCAGCCGCGTGAAGAACCGGCCCTCGGGCGTCATCACGTCGATCGCATCGCCCGGCTTCAGCCTCTCGTTCACCCACATGGAAAAGCGCCCGCCCGGCACTCGCTTGACGGCGACCCGCAGTTCGCCGTCGTCGCAGCCGGCGCAGATCGAGTACGAGCGGCGGAGCTCCTCGCCATCGAGCTGCGCCCGGAGCGCGAGATGCTGTCCCTGGACGAAGCGATACTCGTCGACGAGGCCGCCGGGGATCTCGAACTTGAGGCTGACGCAATCCGGCGTTTCGCGCCGTATCTCAGCTATGCGCAGGCTATGAAAGCGGGGCGACATCGGATGGGCTCAGAGGGGCTTGAAGAATTCGAACGGTTCACGACAGGACCGGCAGCGATACAGCGCCTTGCAGGCCGTGGCGCCGAACTGTGACAGGCGCTCGGTCTCGGCACTGCCACAGCGCGGGCATGCCACCCGCGGCATGAACTGCAACGGCTGCACGTCGCCAGCCCGACTCGGCCCGGGCGGCGCGATCCCATAGGCACGCAGCTTCTCCTGCGCCTCCGGCCCGATCCAATCCGTGGTCCACGCGGGTGCCAGCTGCGTCGTGACGCGCACCTCGCCAGCACCGGCCGCGCTCAGCGCTTCACGGATCGAACGCTCGATGACCTCGGTCGCCGGGCACCCTGAGTAGGTGGGCGTCACGACGACATCGACGCCATCCGCGGCCACCTGCACGTCACGTACGATGGCGAGCTCCGTCACCGAGATGACGGGGATCTCGGGATCGGGGACACGCCCGAGGATGTCCCAGGCTTGCGCGGAGGTCAGCATTGGCCGCCCTACCAGGTCCCGCCGGGATACGTGCGCTGCAGGTACTGCATCTCGGTCAGCAGGTGGCCCATGTACTCGGTGTGCCGGCCGGTCTTGCCGTGCGAGAGGAACGGCGTGCGCGCCGGCACCGTCAGCGTCGCGACCTCGAGCACGGGACGCACGGCGGCGTCCCATGCAGGTTCCAGGGTCGACCAGGCCGGCCCGATCACGGCGGAAACGATGGCCGGGTCGTCCGCGGAGGCGCTGAAGAACTCGGCCGTGTAGGGCCAGAGTGTGTCGAGTGCCCGCTGCATGCGGGCGTGCGATTCCTCGGTACCGTCGCCGAGGCGCACCGTCCAGTCGGCGGCGTGCTGAAGGTGGTAGCGCGTCTCCTTCAGGCTCTTGGCCGCGATCGCCGCGAGCTCGGCATCGGCCGAATTCGCAAGCCCCTGCCACAGCTCGCGCTGCCAGGCCGCGACCAGGAAGTTGCGCAGGATCGTGCGCGCGAAGTCCGCATTCGGCAGTTCAGCGATCGTCAGGTTCAGGTACTGCGCTTCGGTGCGAAGGAACGCGAGCTGGTCCTCGTCGCGGCCCTTGCCTTCCAGCCGACCGGCGTGCGACAGCAGCAGTCGCGCCTGGCCGATCAGGTCGAGCGCGACGTTGGTGAGCGCGATGTCTTCCTCGATGACCGGCCCGTGGCCGCACCACTCGGACAGGCGCTGGCCGAGGATCAGCGACGTGTCGGCGATGCGCAGGAGATATTCGAAGTGGGCCGTGCTGGCCGCCGTGATCGTGTTCATTGCGGCCTCACATGTGGTTCACTTCATCGGGCAGCGTGTAAAAGGTCGGGTGCCGGTAGATCTTGTCTTCGGCCGGGTCGAACATTTCGGGCTTGGCATCCGGATCGCTGGCGACGATGTGATCGGCGCGCACAACCCAGATGCTGACGCCCTCCAGCCGCCGCGTGTAGACGTCGCGCGCGTTCTGCAGAGCCATCTTTGCGTCAGGCGCGTGCACGCTGCCGCAGTGCTTGTGGTCGAGTCCGTTCTTGCTCCTGATAAACACTTCCCAGAGCGGCCACTGACGACTGGCTTCAGTCATTTCTTCCCTCCGTGATTCATTCATGCGGCGAGGCGGTCGCGGCGGCGTTGCTTGTCGGCGTGCACGAGGGCGGCTTCGCGCACCCAAGCACCGTCCTCCCAGGCCTGCACGCGATCGGCGAGGCGGTCGCGGTTGCACTGGCCGTGGCCGTTGACGACGTTCCAGAACTCGGTCCAGTCGATCGGGCCGAAGTCCCAGTGGCCACGCTCCTCATTGAACTTCAGCGCCGGGTCCGGCAGCGTGACGCCGAGCACCTTGGCCTGCGGCACGGTGGCGTCGACGAACTTCTGGCGCAGGTCGTCGTTGCTGATGCGCTTGATGCCCCACTTGATCGAGTCGCCGGAGTGCGTCGAATCCTTGTCGTGCGGGCCGAACATCATCAGGCTCGGCCACCACCAGCGATTCACCGCGTCCTGCACCAGCGCACGCTGCTCGCCGGTGCCCTTCATCATTGTCAGCAGCAGGTCGTAGCCCTGGCGCTGGTGGAACGACTCCTCCTTGCAGATGCGGATCATTGCGCGCGCGTACGGCCCGTACGAACAACGGCACAGCGGGATCTGGTTCATGATCGCCGCGCCGTCGACCAGCCAGCCGATGACGCCGATGTCGGCCCAGTTGAGCGTCGGGTAATTGAAGATCGACGAGTACTTGGCCTTGCCCGAGTGCAGAGCATCGACCAGGTCGTCGCGCGCCACGCCAAGTGTTTCGGCAGCGGCGTACAGGTACATGCCGTGGCCGCCTTCGTCCTGCACCTTGGCGAGCAAAATGGCCTTGCGCTTCAGCGTCGGCGCGCGCGTGATCCAGTTGCCCTCGGGCAACATGCCGACGATCTCACTGTGCGCGTGCTGGCTGATCTGGCGCACGAGCGTCTTGCGGTAGCCCTCAGGCATCCAGTCCTTGGCTTCAATGAACTCGCCGCGCGCGACCTTCGCGTCGAACTCGGCTTCGTACTCGGCCTCTTTCAGTGAGCGCGGCCCGCGCGCGCTCTGAGCTTCGTCCCGCTCGGGGGACGGAATGTCCATTGCCTGGGTGTACATGGGTTCGTCCTCTCTACTGATTCGGCCGACGGTCGATGATCCGTTTCGCCTTGCCGACCGAACGTTCCAGCCCCATCGGCAGCGCCAGCCGAACCGTGGCCGAGATGCCGATGTAGGCCTTGACGTTGTGTTCGAGCTTGCGCGCGGCCGCGTGCCGCGCCTCCTGGCTGCCATTGGCCAGCTCCGAGCCCATCTCGACGTGCACCGTCAGCTCGTCGAGGTTGACCGGCCGCGTGACCTCCAGCGTGTAATACGGCTCCAGCTCCGGCTGCTTCAGGATCAGGTCCTCGACCTGCGTCGGGAACAGGTTGACGCCGCGGATGATCAGCATGTCGTCCGAGCGGCCGGTGATCTTCTCGATACGCCGCATGCTGCGCGCCGTCGGCGGCAGCAGCCGCGTCAGGTCGCGCGTGCGGTAGCGGATCATCGGCAGCGCTTCCTTGGTGAGCGAGGTGAAGACCAATTCGCCCTTTTCGCCCTCCGACAGCACCGCGCCGGTGTCGGGATCGATGATCTCCGGATAGAAATGATCCTCCCAGACCGTCAGACCGTCCTTGGTCTCGATGCACTCCTGCGCCACCCCCGGTCCGATGATCTCCGACAATCCATAGATGTCGATCGCATCGAGCGAGGTCTTGGCCTCGATCGCCGTGCGCATCGCCGGCGTCCACGGTTCAGCACCGAAGATGCCGATCTGCAGTGACGACTTCTTCGGATCCATGCCCTGCTTTTCCATCTCCTCGGCGATCGCCAGCATGTACGACGGCGTCACCATGATGATGTCGGGCTTGAAGTCGGCGATTATCTGCACCTGTCGCTCGGTCATGCCGCCGGAAATCGGAATCACCGTGCAGCCGAGCTTCTCCGCGCCGTAATGCGCGCCGAGGCCGCCGGTGAACAATCCATAGCCGTAGGACACGTGGACGATGTCGCCGGCGCGCCCCCCGGCCGCGCGGATCGAGCGCGCCATCACCGTGGCCCAGGTGTCAATGTCCTTCGCCGTGTAGCCGACCACCGTCGGCTTGCCCGTGGTGCCGCTCGACGCGTGCAGCCGCACCACCTTCTCGCGCGGCACGGCGAACAGGCCGAACGGGTAGTTGTCCCGCAGGTCCTTCTTCAGCGTGAACGGAAACTTCGCGAGATCCGCCAGCGTCTTCAGATCCGACGGCTTGACCTTCGCCGCATCGAACGCGTTGCGGTAGTGCGGGACGTTCTCGTAGGCGTGATTGAGCGTCCAGCGCAGGCGCTCGAGCTGCAGCGCCTGCAGCTCGGCGCGCGGCGCACGCTCGATCGGCTCGAGGTCGGCGGGCGATGGCTTCTTGACCGGCATCGTGGGTTCCCCTTTCCGCGCTCAGAGCTGAACGACCTGCTTGCCCTTCATCGTGTGCGAGCGGCCCCGCATCACCATGATGGTCTTGCCGCCCTGGTCCGTGACTTTGATGTCGTACACGCCGGTGCGCCCGGTGCGCGCCACCTCATGGCACTCCGCCACCAGGCGATCGCCTTCGTGTGCCGGCGCAAGGAAATCCACCACGATGCCCGAGGCGACGGTCACCTCGTTGTAGCTGTTGCAGGCGAACGCGAACGCCGAATCGGCCAGCGTCGTGATGAAGCCGCCGTGGCAGATCTTGAAGCCGTTCAGCATGTCGGGCCGCACCGTCATCGCGATGCGCGCATAGCCGGGGCCGACGGCCTCGATGTGCATGCCCAGTCCGCGCGAGGCGGCATCGTCCATGAACATGCCGAGCTTCACCGCTTCGGCGATCGCATGCGCGTCGTGTGCCATCGAATCAGTCATGGAAGGAAGCCCCGGTGTAGCCCTTGCGGGTGATCAAGGCGGAAGTGCGGTAGCGCTCCTCGCCGTAGTGCTCGCGCAGATTTGCCAGCGCCCGCGCGAAGACGCGCAGGCCAACCTGTTCGGACCATTCCATCGGCCCGCGCGGATAGTTGACGCCGTAGCGCATCGCCACGTCGATCGCATCGGCGCTGCACACGCCGTGCGCAACGGCGTCGGCCGCCTCGTTGACCAGCATCGCGGTCAGACGCATGACGACGAGCCCCGCCACGTCGTCGAGGGGAGAGCACGCGAAGCCGGCCCGCGTCAGCGTCGCACAGACTGTGCGGAAAGCGGCCATGCCGCACTGGTCGGCACGCGCCAGTCCGAGGCGCGGCGTCGTCGCGTAGTCCAGCGCCAGATCGAACAGCACAAGGTGCTCGTGCTTTTCTTCCATTGCGCGGCGCGTCGCCGGACGGCCATCGGTCATCATCAGGCGTGCCGGGCCGATTTCCAGCCAGCCTGACGAGACATCCTGCGCCGCGCGGGGCCCCTGCACACGCACGACATCGACACCGGCGGCCTCGAGCCGCGTGATGATCGGCGTGGCAATGCCGAGCGAGCCCACGGCGACCACGCGCTTGACCGGCTCGGCGCCGGTCTCGACCTGCGGAGCGGGCAGCGCGACGCCGTTGCGGTAGTCGTAGATGCCGCGCCCGGTCTTGCGGCCGAGCCGGCCGGCCCGCACGAGTTCCTGCTGCGCCAGCGACGGCGCGTAACGACGCTCGCCGAACGTCGCCTCGAATACCGACGTGCTGACCGCCAGGTTCACGTCGTGCCCGATCAGGTCCATCAGCTCGAAGGGCCCCATCGGGAAACCGCCGCAGTCGCGCACGATCGCGTCGATCGTCGCCGGGTCGGCTGCGCCCTCGGTGTAGGCGCGCCACGCCTCGCCGTAAAAGGGCCGCGCAATGCGGTTGACGATGAACCCCGGCGTGGATTTCGCATAGGCGGGCTTCTTACTCCAGGCCTCGGCGGCCGCGAAGACCGCCTGCGCGATCTCAGGCGCCGTCTCGACACCGCTGATGACCTCGACCAGCTTCATGCGCGTGGCCGGATTGAAGAAGTGCATGCCGACCACGCGGCCCGGATTCTTCAAACCCGCCGCGATCGCCGTTACCGAAAGCGACGAGGTGTTGGTCGCCAGGATGCAGCCGGGACTGACGATCCCTTCCAGCTGAGCCAGCAAAGCGCGCTTGACGCCGAGGTCTTCGACGATCGCCTCGATGACGAGGCCGCACGCCGCAAAGTCCATCAGTTCCGCCGGCTGGATGCGCGCGGGCACGGCGCTCGCGTCCTGCGCGCTGACCTTGCCGCGCCCCGCGAGTGCCTGCAGTCCCTTGGCCATCGCGGCAACCGCGCGCTCGACCGCGCCCGCCTGGGCGTCGGCCAGCAGCACGCGATGCCCGGCCTGCGCCGCAACCTGCGCGATGCCAGCCCCCATGGCGCCGGCGCCGATGACGCCGATGACCGTCTCCCGCGAAATGGCTGGCGCCATCGCTAGCTCCCGCTGAAGCGCGGCGCGCGCTTTTCCATGAACGCCGCTACTCCCTCGCGATAGTCGGCCGAACGACCGAGTTCGCGCTGATAGTCGCGTTCGAGATCGAGCGACGCTTCGAACGACAGCTGCATGCTCGCTTCCACGGCCTCGCGCGTGCGGACGTAGCCGCGTGTCGGCCCGGCGGCCAGCTGGCGCGCCGCCGCCAGCGCGGTTGGCATCAGTTCGTTGTCCTCGACCGCGCGCCAGATCAGGCCCCACTCCTCGGCCTGCGCGGCCGGGAGCTTGTCGCCCAGCAGCGTCAGACCCATTGCGCGCGCCGGGCCCACCAGCCGCGGCAGCCACCAGGTGCCGCCGCAGTCGGGCACCAGACCGAGCTTGGAGAACGACTGGATGAAGCTGGCCGACTTCGCGGCGAAGACGAGATCGCACGCAAACGGAATGTTCGCGCCCGCCCCCGCCGCCACGCCGTTGACCGCGCAGACGGTCGGCATCCGCAGCCGCCGCAGCCGCAGCAGCATCGGCTTGTAGTAATGCTCGATCGAGGCTCCGAGGTCGAGCGCGTCGCTGCCGGGCGCCACGGCGCGGTCGCCCAGGTCCTGTCCCGCGCAGAAGCCACGGCCTGCGCCGGTCAGCACCAGGCACCGCACCGTCGGGTCGGCGTCGATGGCATCGAGCGCAGCACGTACCTCACCGTGCATCGCCACGGTGAAGCTGTTCAGCCGCTCCGGGCGGTTGAGCGTCAGCGTTGCCACACCGTCCGCCACATCCAGGCGGACGGTCTCGTACGTAGCCATTGAAGAGTCTCCTCGGCTGGCGCGGCGACGACGCGCCCATCAGGCTGCGATTCGTTGACCGGCCGTTCAATCAATAGTAGCGTTGACGGTTCCCCGCTGACAAGCACGCTGCCGGCCCGAATCGTGATTGCGGGCCTCCGCGCTGCAACACCCAGGAGAACCCGTTGACCCACCCGCTCTTCGCGAAGCATCGCGCCACGCTCGACGGCGCCCTGAACGCCATTCAGGTGCGCGGCTACTGGAGCGCCTTCCCCGAGCAGCCCAGCCCCAAGGTCTATGGCGAGACCGCCAACGACGTCGGCAAGGCCGCCGCACTGGCCCACTGTGGTCGGCGCTTCGAACTCGGGCAGCCGGGCGAGGCGCGCTGGGTGGCGAGCGAGCAGTCTCCGTACGGCGTGCCGCTCGGTATCGAGTACCCGGCCTGCGATCCGCAGACCCTGATAGACGCCGGGCTCGCCGCGATGCCCGCGTGGCAGCGGCTCGGTCCGGCGGGCCGCACCGGCGTCTGCCTCGAGGCGCTCGCACGCATCAACCAGGCCAGCTTCGAGATCGCTTACGCGGTGATGTTCACGACCGGCCAGGGCTGGATGATGGCGTTCCAGGCTGGCGGTCCCCATGCACAGGACCGCGGTCTCGAAGCGGTCGCTTATGCCTGGCGCGAAATGAGCTTCGTGCCGCACGCGGCGCGCTGGGAGAAGCCGCAGGGCAAGAACCCGCCGATCGTCATGGAAAAGCGCTTCGAGATTGTCGGGCGTGGTGTGGCGCTGGTCATCGGCTGCGGAACGTTTCCGACCTGGAACACGTATCCGGGCTTGTTTGCGGCACTCGCCACCGGCAACCCTGTCATCGTGAAGCCGCACCCGAATGCCATTCTTCCCGCCGCGATCAGCGTGCGCATCATCCGCGAAGTGCTGGCCGAGAACGGCATCGATCCGGATCTCGTGACGCTCGCCGTGACCGACGATCCGAAGGTCACCCAAGCGCTGGCGACGAACGCAGCGGTCAAGTCGATCGATTTCACCGGCAGCAACGCCTTCGGCCGCTGGCTCGCCGACCATGCTCGGCAGGCGCAGGTCTACGCCGAGCTTGCCGGCGTCAACAACGTCGTCATCGAGTCGACCGACAACTACAAGGCGATGCTGAAGAACCTGGCGTTCACGCTGAGCCTGTACTCGGGCCAGATGTGCACGACGACGCAGGACATCTTTGTGCCGGCCGGCGGCATCGACACCGACGAAGGCCACAAGAGCTTTGACCAGGTCGCGTCCGACCTCGGCACTGCGGTCGACAAGTTGCTCGCCGACCCTGCTGTGGCGACAGCCGTGCTTGGCGCCATTCAGTCGAGCGACACGCTGAAGCGCATCGAGGAGGCACCGCAGCTGGCGGACGTCGTGCTCGCGTCGCGCAGGATCGAAAATCCGGAGTTCCCCGCCGCCATTGTGCGCACGCCAGTGCTCCTGAAGGCTGACCCGAGCCGCGAGCCGGCCTACCTGCAGGAGCGCTTTGGGCCGATCAGCTTCGTCGTCAAGGTCCCCGACGCGATGGCGGCGGTGGCGCTTTCCGAGCGCACGGTGAAAGAGCACGGCGCATTGACCGTGGGCCTCTACTCGACGAACGAGGCCGTCGTCGACGCGATGACCGCGGCCACGCTGCGCGCCGGCGTTTCCCTGTCGATCAACCTGACCGGGAACGTCTACGTGAATCAGTCAGCGGCGTTTTCCGATTTCCACGCGACTGGCGCGAATCCGGCCGCGACGGCAAGCTACACCGATTCGGCCTTCGTCGCGAACCGCTTCCGCGTCGTCCAGAGGCGGTGGCATACAGCGGCGTAGCCGCCAGCCAGCAGTTGCATTGCTCGCGCCCGCCCGGCCGCCCGAAGGGCGCGCGCCTGATCAGAGCGCTGCGAGTGCACGTGCGAGCCGAAGGCTCGCGTACACGAGCAGCAAAGGAGACGCTGTGCCCTGCTATGAAATAGACGGAGTCGTGCCCGTGGTCGACCCGACCGCGTTTGTGCATCCAATGGCCACGTTGATCGGCGATGTCATCGTCGGGCCAGGCTGCTATGTCGCGCCTGGCGCAAGCCTGCGCGGCGACTTCGGCCGCATCATCCTCGAGCGCGGCAGCAACGTGCAGGACTGCTGCGTAATGCACGGATTCCCGGGCACTGACACGGTCGTCGAAGAGGACGGACACATCGGCCACGGCGCGATCCTGCACGGGTGCGTCGTGAAGAAGAATGCGATGGTCGGCATGAACGCGGTCGTCATGGACGAGGCCGTCATCGGCGAATCGGCGATCGTCGCGGCCTGCGCCTTCGTCAAGGCGGGCATGGTCATTCCGCCGCGCTCGCTGGCGGTCGGCACGCCGGCCAAGGTCATCCGGCACCTGTCGGACGAGGAGGTGAGCTGGAAGGTGAGCGGTACGCGCAGCTACCAGGACCTCACGGGCCGCAGCCTGCGCACACTGAAGGAAGTGCCGCCGCTCGCCGCCGTCGAGGCGGACCGCAAGCGCATCGCCATTGACGTCGAAGGCGTTGTACCTCTGGTCGCGACCAAGCGCGACTAGCTGGCGACTGAGTCGCGGGCCGCCGCGATCGCAGCACGCAGCGTGTCGAGATCGCCGACCTGGTTCGCGAGCAGCAGGATGAGCCGCGCGTTGAACGCCGCGCTCTGCGCATCGGTCAGGCCGGCATGCGCATCGATCAGCGCCTGATAGAAGTCATCGGGGCGCGCGATGTTGGGTTCGGTATTCAGCGCCATCCTAGTGTCCTCCCCGTCCCTGTGCGCGCACGAGCGCCTCGCGGATTTCTGCCACCTCGGGTGCGCGCCAGCGGGCCGCCACGTGCTGGTCCGGGCGCAGAAGATAGGCGGTGCCGGGGGCGCCGTCATAGCGCTGACTTACAAGCCCCTCGGCATCCTCGATGACAAGGAGGCCGGTGGATTCATCGCCCACGTACTGCGGCACGACGAGCGCCACACTCAGCTCGCCGCCGAGCGAACGCCTGATTTCATCCAGCCACTGGGGCGCGACCGGAGCGAACACCAGAAGATCGAACCGTCCGCCGAGCTGATTCAGCAGCCAGCCTGCGCGTTCCTGCAATCGGATCGGCGCGTCGGTGGCCGGGGCACCCGGCACCATCGCCCCGCTGAACACGTCCCGGTCGAGCGTCGAAAGCGGGCTCGCACGGTGCGTCGTGGGCAGCGACAGACGCCCGCTGTTCACAAGCCGGCGCGCGAACGGATAGCGGCGCGACAGATCCAGGACTGCATCGCGGAACACGCGACTGACATGGCTCTTGGGCGTAATGAAGTCGGTTGCACGCGTGGAATTCAGGATGTTCTCGTCGGCGGCCTCGACGCGCTCGCGGTCGTAGCTGTCGAGCAGCGACGCCGGGGACTGTCCGCGCAACACACGCGCCAGTTTCCAGCACAGGTTGTCGGTGTCCTGGAACCCGCTGTTGGCGCCCCGCGCACCGAACGGGGAAACCTGGTGGGCGGCGTCACCGGCGAAGATCACGCGCCCATGCACGAAGCGGTCGAGACGCCGGCACTGGAAGGTATACACGCTGACCCACTCGAGCTCGAACGGCCGATCATCGCCAAGCATCGCCCGGATGCGCGGGGTTACCCGTTCGGGCCTCTTCTCCTCCTCGGGATCGGCCTCCCAGCCGAGCTGGAAGTCGATGCGCCAGACGTCGTCAGCCTGCCGATGCAGCAGCACCGACTGGCCCGGATGAAACGGCGGATCGAACCAGAACCAGCGCTCGGTCGGGAACTCGCCCTTCATGTGCACATCGGCGATCAGGAAGCGATCACGGAAGACCTGCCCCTTCCACTCCAGACCCAGCATGTCGCGCAGCGGGCTGCGGGCGCCGTCGGCGGCGATGACGTAATCGGCGGCAAGCGTGTAGCGGCCGTCCGGGGTTTCGATGTCGAGCCGGACGCCGGCATCGTCACGCTCGACGCCCACAGCCCGGTTTCTCCAGCGGACGCGGTGCCCGAGCGCACCAAGGCGATCGACCAGTGCTTCTTCGAGGTGGTACTGCTGCAGGTTGACGAAGGCCGGCCGCCGGTGACCCGGTTCCGGCAGCAGATCGAAGCGGTAGGCGAGTTCATCGTGGAAGAAGACCTTGCCGACGCTCCAGCTGACTCCACGCGCACAAACCGGCTGGCCGCAGCCGAGCCGGTCGAGTATCTCCAGTGCACGCTTGGCATAGCAAATTGCGCGCGAGCCAACGCTGACCGTGTTGTTGTCGTCGACGATGATGACGTCGATGCCGTACTGCGCGAGATCGATCGCCGCCGCGAGCCCGATCGGCCCCGCGCCGACGATCGCCACCTGCGTGCGCGCCACCTCGCCCGTCGTGATCTCGAGCGGCGTGACGTACGGGTACTCCGGGGGACGGTAGGTTGATGGCATGACGTAGGCGCCTCTCGTGTACGCGAGCCTGCGGCTCGCACGTGCACTCAAGGCGATTAGTTAGTTGCGCGCCCTTCGGGCGGCCGGGCGGGCGCGCGCAGTACAACTTCGTTGAGAAAACCGTCGCTGCTCTCGTGCAGCGATCGCGTACACGAGGGCCGTCATCCCTCTAATGCCTCCCACATGTCCTTGTCGCGCTGGGCGGTCCAGATGCGCGGGTGCACGTGGCCGGTCGCCTCGTCATAGGCGCGGCTCACATCGAACGGCAGGCAGTGATCGAAGATGACCCAGTGACCGAATTGCGGCTTCAGCGCGTCATAGGTCGCTCGATACACCGACCTGAGGTCCCGGCCCGCCCGCGCGCCGTCCTTGACCGACTCGAACATCGCCGTTACGAACGCCCGCGTACCGTCGAGCCCGGACTTCACCGCCTCCGGCGACTGCAGGGCGGCGCCGCGTCCCGGCACGAGCTTCTGCGGATTTAGCGCCGCGATGGCCTCCAGTGTCGCCGGCCAGTCCGTGAGATAAGCATCTCCTGTGTAGGGTGTCGCGTCGTACTCGACGAGGTCGCCGGAGAACAGGATCTTCTCCTGGGGCAGCCAGACCACCGTGTCGCCCTTCGTGTGGCCGCGGCCAAGTTGCAGGATATCCACCTGCAACTTGCCCAGCCACAGCGTCATGCGCCGGTCGAACACGATCGTCGGCCACGTCAGCCCCGGGACCGACTCCACCGCGCGAAATAGCCGCGGGAAGCGCTCGATCTCGCTCTTCATGTCCTGCTCGCCGCGCTCGACGATCAGGTCGTACGTGTCGCGGCTGGCAATGATCTCCTGCGGCTGGTAGCCCGAGGCGCCCAGCACGCGCACCGCGTGGTAGTGCGTCAGCGTTACATATTTGATCGGCTTGTCGGTGACGCTGCGGATGTGCCGGATGACGTCCTGCGCCATCACCGGCGTGGCCTGCGCGTCGATCACCATGACGGCGTCGTCGCCGATGACGATCCCGGTATTCGGATCGCCCTCGGCGGTGTACGCATAGGCATGATCCGAGAGCCGATCGAAGCTGATCTTCTTTTCCTCGACGTCGGCCTGCGAAGCGAACTTCTTTTCCACGACAGTCCTCTGTGTTGTGCCGCGTCCCGCGGCGGATCATCGGCAAGCATGGTGCGCTTCGGCGCGGCACGCAAGTCATCGCGCCGGCGCGACCCGCAGAACGCGTCCTAGCCGACCGTGCGGTCGATCCGCCACGCCTGGTAACGAACTCCGGATGTCGCGCCCACCACGATGCTCGCGAGCGCGATGAAGGATCCCGCCGAGAGGGTCGACACGCCTGAAAGACCCTGCCCGATCGTGCAGCCCACCGCCGTCACCCCGCCAAAGCCCATCAGCGTGGCGCCAACCAGGTGATGCGCGGTGTCCTCGGTATCGCGAAACCCCTCCCAGCGAAAGCGGCCCGTCGCAAGCGCGTAGGCGGTCGACCCCAGGAGCATTCCAAGCACCGCGACGATGCCGATCGTCAGTTCCTTGTTCGCGTCGCTCGCGAACATCAGGTAATCGAGCGTCCAGGCCACGGGCGCGACGAACGACAGCGACTCCATCTGGCGCGAGTTGGTCCGCAGGAAGGCCTGCTCCAAAGTTTGCGGGTGCTCCTCGACGTAGCCGATGTGGCCCGAGACGTACCACACTGCGACGATGATGCCGCCTATCCCGAGGCCGGCGAGCAGGTTGTCGAACGACCAGAAGCTCCGGTCGCGCAGCGCAAACCAGGCGAGGACGCCGGCGACGGGCAGCCCGATCCCGACCTGCCACGCACGGCGCGCATCCTCGGAACCGGCCAGCAGCGAAGGCAGATCCTGGCGGGTGCCGAACGTCAGTCCGATCGACTCGAGGACACCCACCCGGAACAGGGCGAGCCCGCCGCGCAGCGTCATATAGGCAACGACGCCCAGCACGAGAAGCACGACCACCGACTTGAGGCTGCCCGCTCCGGCGCGCGCAAGTGACTTCGAACCGCAGCCCCCGGCCAGCACCATGCCGAAGCCGAACATCAGGCCACCTGTCACGTACGCCAGCGGCGTGAAGCGTGACGACGTGTAGAAGCTCCAGCGAACGTCGATGAGGCCGAAGGCGTCGAGCAGCGTGGTGCCGGCCATGGCCATGGCAATTGCGAGCAGCCACTGGCGCATCCGCGTCCAGTCGCCGAAGTTGACGATGTCGGCCACGCCACCCATCGTGCAGAAGTTCGTCCGCTGTACGATGGCACCGAAGGCAAATGCCAGCGCGAACGCCGCCCACAGCAGATACGCCGACAGGGAGTCAAGTTGCGGGTGAGCCGTCATCGCGAACACCACGCTGTGTGGTGGCGTGCTGCTGGGAGGCGCGCGAGTGTAAACCTCGCACGCGGCAGCGCGGTGCCGGCCGATGCGCGTGGCACAAACGACGAGTGCCCGCCAACCCGCTCCGCATACTCGGCATCGACACCGGTATAAATCGGACCAGCTTCAGCAACGTCGAAAACAGCGGCTCGCAACTAACCTAACTATCCACAGGAGCAAACAGAGTACCGGCGCGCGCGAAGCACGAAACACCAAGAGTCAACCCAGCGTCAATC
>Ga0105097_10000094_pt1 | contig 33551 bp, 14 predicted proteins | sample PPLLak12cMay2015_FD_87035 | JGI IMG/M metagenome (GOLD analysis project Ga0105097, IMG submission 87035) | Freshwater sediment microbial communities from Prairie Pothole Lake near Jamestown, North Dakota, USA - PPLs Lake P7 Core (1) Depth... | ecosystem: Environmental > Aquatic > Freshwater >...
AAGTCCTTTACGAACAAAAGGTAGAAACACCCTAGCCTCAGCCTTACTGATATATCCTATCTCCTGATAGTATTCGTTCCTTTTTTTAATATTATTATATAAATCAAGAGCTTGTTTGTTTTCAGACTTATTAAGTTCTTTCCATTCATTTGATTCCCAAGTAGTTTTGTCAGGAAACTTTTTAAGTAGATCATAGTTAAACCATCCAGCTGAATCTATTGTAGATGTGTCGTATAAAGATTTAGTTTGTGCAATTTCTCTTTTTATCTCTTTCTGTATTTCCTCATCAGTTCCCACCCTTGCTTTATCTTGGATACGTTGTAAATCTTCTTTCAGTTTTTCTTTAAGAAAGTCTGTATATTCTGCAACATTTATATTGTTCTTAATCCACTGAATGTCCTTCTCACCAATCTTTGTTCTGAGAGTTTTATAGAATTCTGGATTAAACTCATCTATAAGCTCATTTGACTTTTCTTTCTTTATAAAGCTGAAATAGTTTTTAGATGACAACCCTTTACCTTTTGCCCACTCATCATATTTAGATTTGATGTTCGTGAGTTTTTTGGTTTCAACAATTGTATCTTGAGCAGCATATGTAAATGCTCTATTTGCTTTTTTATACAGCACCTCCAAAGCTTTTAATGGAATTGTAGCTGTAGAAGAAAACCATTTTGTTATACCCTTTATCACCTTCTCAGGAGTGAGGAAGTTCTCTACTCCTTCAGATCCAGCTACAAAGTCTTCTACAAACTCTCCTGACACTTCAGATAGTTCTGATAATATACCTCTTGCATCATCAACTGTATCTCTTAAGTCTTCTCTAAGTGCTTTATCTTCTTCAGACAGTTCTCCTTGGAATAGAAACTTAAGTTCTGTATCTAATGTAGTGTAATGTGATATTGAATTGTATGCATTTTCCAATTCATCATAGAAAGCGCTGATTTGTTCTTGAGAGAAAGATTTAACATCTTTTCCTTTCCAGTTTGTTTGATATTGCTCAAGAAGTTTATTCAGTTGTTTATTTAACACCTTTGCTTGATACAACAAAGGTTTGATATTTTGTTTAATCTGAAGTTGCCTGATAGCAGAAAAGAGAGCATTCAATTGCTCAGCCTTATTAAGCTTCTCACTAGGAAGAGCTTTCTTTTCAGACATCTTTTTGTATACAGCATTTAGTTTTTCCAGGAGAGCATCAATCTTTTTGTTTCCTGTTTTTTCACCTTCTAGTCCTACAGGTAATAAGTAATCTTCCTTAACATTTTTTACGTTAACATCTCCAATCTGTATACCTGAAAGTGTAGGTAAGATTCCTTCTTTAACATTTCCACCAACATATTTAGCTTTGATTGGAATCATTCTTGTCTGCTTAAAGTCTTGTGGTTTAACCCCATAAACTTTCTCCAACAAGAGTTTGTATTGCTCCATTTGCTGTCTCCAAGCATTCACCTTATACCAAGGAACATCTGTATATTTGTCAACATTCAAATCCATGAACTTCCAGTCCAGGATGTTAGTTTTACCATCAGGTTCAATTGCCAAGAAATCTATTGTACCAGCTAACCCACGTTTAGCATCGTACGTCATTATTTCAGACAAGAATCTTGTTCCTCCATTCTCTTTAGGAAAAGAGTTGAGACGTTCTTTTAAGTTATCTCTCAGAAGCTCATACATATCCCTATTATCTGGATTGAGCTGGGAAACATATCCACTATCATCAAGTGGAGTGGTTCTTAAATATCCATCTTCGTTTACAAATACAGTAAAAGCATATTCAAGATCAGCATGACCAGCTGTTCCTTTCTCTGCCTTTAAATCAAACAAAGCCGTTTGATATTCATTCTTTGTAAGATCTTTAGCTTTAAACCTTCTCTCATACCAATCTTTTACAAGATCAGTTACCCTTCTAGGCACCTTCTTACCATCTATATAATATCCGTCGTCCTTTTTTTCAATCTTTGAAGAAATGTCTTTAAGCTTTTCATATATAGAATCTCTAGTACCTTTCTGTAGGTATATCTGTGCTTCTTTATTTCTAACATCATCTACACTTCCAATTTCTTCTCCAGAGATAATCTTCATTGCTGCTGTGTCAAACCCACTCTTATTAAACAATCCTTTTAGATAGTTAACTATTTTCTGCCACCAACTCTCCACCTTAGCAACATTCTCTGGATTTTCTATAGATCCTTCTGACTTATTTATAACTGTTTCAGCAAGCACCTTTGCAATAGCCTCTTTCTTGAGTTTTATTACATCAGGTTTACCTTCTTTTGTTTGGTAGTTAGAATCGCTGCTGTATGTGGCAAATACATCCTTCATCATCCTATATCCATTAATCTCCTTCAGAAGAGTGTTGAAGAGTTTAGGATCTGTTTGTTGGATGATTTCTACAACAAAGTGCATAGCTTCCTCAGGAAGTGCTGATGCTTCTTTACCATTCACCACTTGAATAAGCTTCTGTGTTATGTCAGCAACACCATTTGCACCAATTATTTTACCATTGACAGCTATCTTGCTAACAACTTGATAATCAACACCTATCCTATTGAGGAGTTCTTTAATACGTTTGATTGTCTCAGGAGAAGCTTTTGATAGTTCTGTTCCTGGAAGCTGAAACATTCTATCTGCAGGATCAGTTTGTTTATCTAATGGTAGTTTCCTATATTCATATTCAATGTATGCTGGATTAACGTTTAATGTAATTGTAACTGGATCATATTCAGATCTGTTTGTAACATATCCAGTTATTGCATTATTGAATGATTTCTTAATTGACTCTAGTTTTTGATTAGCTATGTTAATAGCCTGGTTCCTACTTAAAGCCTTTGTTTGTGCAGCATCCACTTGACCATTTATTCTGACAGTGTCGTCTGACATACGTGTAAATGTATACCTACCCTCAAAAGCTTCATCAAAGGCATTGTCTAATATTGCTTTTCTAACATCTAATCTACAAGCCATTAGTTACATTTTTGATCTTTAACATTCAAATTCTTGTCAGGAAAATTATCTACAACTGGAGGTTTTGTATAGTTTTCCTCAAGGTCTTTCATAGCAGCTTGATTAATCCTATCCTCGTATTGTCCTGTTGTCTCTCCTGGTTCTTTAAAAATTGTATCATGCTTCACTTCATGAATCAGTGCAAAGGTAAACCATTCCTCTGCACTTTTAAATGCATCTTCAGCTAAAGGTGTAGCAAAAGATCCATCGAGTTGTTTAGCTGGTTTAGTCCATGCCTTATCGTCAAACTTTTGAACCATGGCTTTATAATCTATAGTGATTACACCAGTTTGTCTATTGTTCTGCATTGCAACAACTGTTTCCTTTTGTGTAGGAATCTTGTCTACAAAGTTCAACGGTTTGCCTCTGAATGATTTCTGAGCAATTCCTTTCTCTGGAGTGAATAGTTCTTTCTTCTTAGGTTCTTCAGCAGGTTTAGGTTCTATAGGAGTAGGAGCTATTGGTTTAGGATCTGTTGTTCTTGGAGCAAAGTAGTTAATAATGTCTGCGTTAGGAATCTCATTATCAATCTTCTTTGTACCATTGTTGAACACAGAAGGTTTGTTTACATTATAATACTCAGAAGCAAACACTCCATCTCCATATAAATTGATAAGTTTGTAAATGTGTATTGCATTTCCATCCTTATCATATGTAAGAACAGGATCTCCATTATCATATCTCACCTTCTGATAACCATATACATCCTTGTATGACATGTCACCTTTTGCTTTCATTTGAGCAATCATTGATTTTGCCATAGTGGTTCCTGTCTCAACATCAATCATATCACCAGTCTTTCTATCTGTAACAACAGCAGGAACTAAAAGGAAGTCTCTTTGTACATCGAGATAGTTATAAGCCTCATTCAGTGTAAGGATTTTCCTATCTTCACTTTTTATATTCAGATTTGCAACATTTGGAAATGCAGGAGAGTTGTATTGATAGATGTCAATAACATCACCGCTGTACGTCTCAACTTGTCCAATAGGTTCATCGTTTACAAAAAACTTAGGAGAAATTGTTCTCCATACATCTTGGTTCTTCCAATTGTTCCTTTGGAATGCTCCTTTTGCAAATGCTTCTATTTCAGGAGTGGCTACAAGATTTGCAATAACTGGAGCAATTGTTTTACTAAAGTCTTCAATAGGAATTACGTTCCTTATTGATATTGCACTCTGATAGGTTCCTTGAAGAATAGCCAGCTTTACAATATTATTATATAAAGCATTTGTCTCAGGAGTGTCTCTGAGTTGTCTGAACATTCCTTGGTAGAGATTTTCACTGTATGCAGACTTATCATTTGTCCTAAGCTTGATGCTTTTTGCTCCATCAAACCTATCAGAACTAACCACTTGCAGTTCATTCAACAACTTGTTTTCAGGAAACTTAGCCTGAGCTTCAGCAAGTTGTGTAGCTACAGCTGTAGCAGGATCTACCAATAGTTCTTTTATTTCATCACTTAATGTTGTCTTAGTTTGAATTATGAAGTCTAGGAAAGATGACGTAATCCTGTTTCCTATCCTTTCATAATCGTCAGCTGACAAATACTGATTCTCAGCAAATGGTCTTAGAACACTGTCGCTTATTATTCTCAGTTTTGGATTTTCAAGCTTCAGATATTCTCCTAATGCTTCTGTAGACTTGTCAATTAAGAAAGCTTGTTCACCAATAAATGATGTATCAAAAACCTTATCTATAGAAGAGAATATATTTCTGTCTCTTGCTTTCTGGGTTTTTACTTGCTTTCTGAATAGAGCGTCACCACTACCAAATCTAGTAGTGTCGTAGTTATATCCTTGAGTGAGGTTGAAACTGAACTCAGCCATTTTAGCATATTTCAAGAACTCAAAGAATATCTTTTGCTGAACAGCATTGTCTATGTCTGTGTCAAACTTACCACCATTTTTGTAGTACTTCTCAATATTACTCTCAAGAGAATTTACATCTACACCTGCTGCCCTAAATGTTTCTCCTTTTGAAGGAAAGGATTCCAGGGCATTAGTTATATTACCTTTGTTGAATAGGTTTTTATAACCAATGCTATCCAGATGGCTAAGGTATTTAGCAATGATTGGCTGATTCAAGAACATTGCAGCTTTCTCACCTACACCAATTCTCTCAAGATACATAAATGTACCAACAACCAATTCACTCTTTATAATCTTCATGATGTATGGATCTTTTGCAACATCCACAAAGGATGTACCATATCCAGACAATCTATCAGATATGTATTGTGTTCCATCTTCAGTCTTTGCTCCAGACATTGATATGTATGTCTTTCCATTTACAACAACAGTGTTGTGAGGAAGAACAACTGAACCATCTCCAAGAAGTTCTTTGTCCCTCTTTGGTAAAAATGCAAATCTTTCTGGGTCAAGATATATTTGAGACTTCTGGAACAATGAGTGTCCTGTAATATTAACAGCAGCAATACCCACCCATTTCTTTGCAGATACAAAAGCATGTCTGAGAGCAGTCATATAGCTTCTGTTAAGAAGTCTGTTCTTAATCTTACTCTCATCAAAACCTGTTAATCCATCAAGTGTTTCAGACAGTTTCTTAAGACCGCCATCACTTACAGGAGATATTAATCTTTGGAACACTTCAGGAAGAGTTAGTAATTCTTCAAGAGATTCGTAATATTCATTCTCAAGGGATTGCTTATATGCTTGATTTACAAACTTTTCTTTAAGATCAGCTTGAACAGACTCATCTCCAAGTTTTTCCAAATCCTTCATAAGAGAATCTGCCAAATCAGAAATATCGTTATACTCTTCTAAAAGTACATTCAAAATACCATCATACCTCTTAAGAAGGTTTTTCGGATCTGCTAAATTGTATGCAAGAATATCAACTGCCTCAAGTAGTTCAGCTTTCTTAACTGCTTTACCTTCAAGAATCCTATCAAACTCACCTCTAAAGAATTCTTTTGTTTTTCCTTCAGATCCTAGATATTTTATCAACTTAACCTCACCTCTTGCATTCACGTATACAGACTTCAGGTACATATTGAGTTTATCAATATCAAAGTCAGATCCAGACTTAGTGGTGATTTCAGAAGGTACAATAACTGTTGCTCCCATATATTTTGGAAGAAACCCTTTCACCCTAAACACCTCAACAGAACTTGTTGCCTGTGTAGGAATACGAAATCCTATACCTGTAAGAATCTTCTTACCTTCTTCTGTATTATTCAGATAGTTAAGAATATCTTCATCTGTCTTGAATTTGTTTTTTGGAAACTTGTCTTTGAACCAATGAGGAATCATCACTTCGCAATACGGAGCATCCTTTGTATAGAACTTAAGAGTGTCGTCTGTAAGAGCCACCTTCTTCTTCTCATTTTCATCTAGCTTATCATATGCCTCTTTGGTTATCTTTTTCCAACCATCTTTGGTTTTATAAGCCAAGCTTCTTCCTTTTGTAGCAGACTCCCAAAGTGTAACAGGAACCTGTACGTGTGCACCACCACTCATCTTTGGAGAAACAAGAGCTTTGTCCACCATAGAGAACATAAGACTTCTTATCTGTGTGTATGCAGGAGATGATTCAAATGGTATTCTGAATTGACCGTTCTCATCAGTTCTAACAGTATCAATAGCATTGTCAGAAAGCTCCCTTCTAAGCATCTCATGTTCAAGAGATTCTGAAAGTTTCTTCCTATCCACTACATTAAAACTATCACCAAGGTCTTCAACTCCTAATTTATTAAGAAGCTCATAATAAGAATTTTCATGCATCTTGTCAAGAATATCTTTATTCCTATCGTAAGCTTTTCTTATAACTGCTTGTCTTTCAGGATTTTTACTAAGAGGTTCACCATTGCTAAAGAGGTCCATGCTTGACATTTTAGTAAGCTGAGATCCTCTTGTTTGATACTTATCGTCTTCTGTTGTAGTTTCCACTTGAATACCATAAGCCTTCCAAGGAACTTCAATTCGATTATTGAAAGCTTCTTGATTAAATGAGCCATCTTGATTGTACAAACTATGAAGACTTTCAGCTCCAACCTTTCTACCACTTATCATTATTGTATATCCTACATCCTCCTTCATCATTTTCAGATAGAGGTTTTCTAGATTGGTTCCCTCAATCATGCTATAATACATGGGCATTTGAGAAAACTTATCCAACACAAGATCGATAGTGTTCTTATTGTGTTTACTACCAGTCACAATAGGTTTCAATATCTCTAATGTATGTTTAGGTGAAGGAGATGATATAGTTTTCTCATCTTGTTTTTTAAGATTGTCATTTGTATAAGTGTACAATCCTTTGGTAGACATTCTGTTTCTTGTATAAGCCATTTGCCACTGATGCCAATCTTCAGCTTCCCTACTCCATTGTCCGTTCTTATTCTTGATTTCTCTGTATGTAGTGTCCATCAATATAGATGCTGCATCTGCCTCATTTGTTTTGGCATAAGCATCTTTTATATCTTTAGGAACACCTTCCGTCATAGCAATACTACCAACAATATTTACGTCAGCAGTGGTGATTGTTGAAGTGTAGCTTTTATGTACATGGTAACCAGGATCTCCAGGTAAGAGAGAAATGTCTCCTGCTTTATTCTTACTATTCAACCATGTGTTAAACTCAGGGCTATCAAATGTCACTCTTCTTGGAGAGAGGAATGATTTGATACGTTTTGTCTCATCCAGTTGATTTTCTTTAATTGCAAACTGATAAGGATCACCAAACAATATCTTATGGAACTCAATATTGTTTATGATGTAATTGGTGTTTGCAAATTTGAACAATGCCTTCAGTTCATCCTCAGACATGTTATATTTATTAACATCTTGCTCTTTTGCAAACTTATCATTCATTAATGGGAATGAATAAACATCCTCATTAATTTGGAAAATCTGACTATTATTTTTTAAAATCTCTAATGGAATCATCCACTGTACCATTTACATAGTCGTCTATGTTTGCATTTATCTCAGCAATATTTTCATCAATGAACTCTTTGATTTTTTCTTTGTCACCTTTTTCTATTAACTTGTTTAAGTTTGTCAAAAGGTTTTCAGAAAGAATATCTTTGAAGAAACGAAGTTCTTTTGCACGAGGTTTGACATTTCTTAAATAAGACCTGTCAGACAGGGCAAGTTCAATCTCATCTTCCAGATAACCTCTGAACACTTTGTGGATTTGGTCATTTGCCTCATTTCCTTCAAAATCTTCAAAACTTATTTGGTTTCCAAGATTGAGCATCCATTCTGTAGATCCATCTGCAGGAATAAGAATATAGTAGTCACCAGACAAGTTTTGATTAAACTCTTGTGTAAACCTACTACCAAGTCCTAGCTTTGATGTAGATGTTCCTTTATCATCCACTGTATCTTTTGTACCTTGGATGTAGCCCACTTTCAACTTCCTATCTGTACGTTTACCATCTTTGTCAAAGAATGGTCCTCCTTTTTTTAGAATCAAACTGTTCTTAGAGAATACATCATTAAGTTCAGGTCTTGCAGAAAGAAGTTCGTCAAGTGTTCCCACCTCATTAAATGTGTTCTCAAATACAGAAGGTGCATTACTATCAGCATAAGATTGCTGACGTTTACCATCTACACCAAAATATGTAGAATCTATATTTGGATTGGTGGCTTTTATATAAAGTTCTGCAAGAGTGTTCAGCTGACCATTTATGGTGAGTGTTTCTCCTGTAACCTTTCCTATCTCTTTCTCACTTGCATATTTGTGTATTGCAGATACAGCTCTTCCAAAAGCTTTTTGTTGAGGGTCTTTAAGGTTTTGATACACCTCAAATGGGAAGTTTATACCAAGCTTGTCAAGAAACTCAACCATCTGTTGAGGATTACCAATAGGAATGTCAGACAGTTTCTTTGTTCTATATGTCTTATCTGGAGAATAATAATATATCAGAGATGTATTATCATTTGCTAATGTCTTAACATTCTCAATCCATCCCTGTTTAAATTGTTCTACAGCACTGAACAGATTAGCTGCACCATTATACACTTCGTTGTTTTCACCTATATATTGTATAACAGCATTAGGTTTTTGTTTTGTAAATGTCTGGTAGAAGTTGATGAACAGTCTCCAGTCTTGTTCTTCAAACTTTGAGAAGTCTATAGATACAGTGTTTCTATCTCCCTTCAGACGAGTGAAGAGGCGAACGTAATTACTGTCATATCTAGACAGTTCGATAAGTTTGTCTACAAGTTTTGTTACACTGTTGGTGTTTGCAAACTTATCCAAAGCTGTTGCAAAGGTTCTTGCAAAGTTTAGAATTTTATATCCATTTACACTAGACAGTTTTTGTTTTGGAAGATCCAAAGAAGTGGTGTCTATCTGACTTGTTGGTACAGTTTCTGTTAATGTACCCAGGATTAACTTGATAGGAAATGGAGAAGACTTTTTCCAGTCTGTAGAGAATGCCTCACGAGCGTAATCATTCTTATTATAGTTCTCATCGTTTATACCAAGAACACCCTCTTCATCAAAATCTATTTTGAACGTACGAAGGAAGTCACGGGTTTTACCAATAAGTTGTCTCCATGTATTTTCAGAAAGCAAATCTAATTTTCCTTCTTGTTGATAGCTTTCTTTTATTTCTGCAAATATTTGAGGAGCTGTAATTTGCTCAGGATTGTACAAAGACATGTTTGTTCCAAATGCTATTTGAAAAACACGAGCTGTAATATCCTGTACAAAGTCATGCGTTTGTTCTTCTGTCAATCCTTCTACAGCTCTATATTCAGCAAAGTCATTCTTTACACTTTCTGGAAGAACACTTTCTTTAAATCTACCTGTATCAATAGCTTTGAACAGTTGTTCCTTCATAGAAGGTTTCTGTACAAATTGCTTGAAGAATTCAATAATGCTTCTGAAGAATCTAAGAACTTTCTCCTTCAGAGAACGAGCAGGGAGTTTACCAAGTCTAAACTCAGCAAAATCATCCATGATTCTCTCCTTCAGCATCTGGTCAGTTACATTTGGATCATCATAGGAATAAGTTTTTCCTGATTGTCTATCTTTAAACTTACCAGACTTTTGTCTTTCTTCATCAAGAATAGCCTGACGCTCTTCAGGAGAAAGCATACCATTCCATACAGCTTCTCCTATTTCATGATATTCTGTACCTCTAGCTGCAGACCTATAAAACTTAGCAACACCATTTTCAAATGCACCCCATGCTTTCTCACCATCATGTGTTGTAAGAACATTCTCCATCACTGTATATGGAATAGTAGGAACCTTTTCAGCAGCCCAAGCTTTGAACAACTCAAGCTCTTCACTAGAAATTCTTTCTATTCCATCAGCACCCACTCTTCTATATTCTGTATTAGGAGGTGGTTTAGTTCCTCCAAAATTTGTTGGTGCAGTAGGTTTAATCCCTTCTAAAGCAGCTAGTTCTGCATCATCAAAGATTACATCAGCAGTAAAACTTTGTCCATCTGGTCTTTGAATCCAAACTGTACCTACTAACTGACCTTTACTATTTCTTCCTCTTACTTCAAGAAGTTTTACTTGCTTAACTTCACTGTTAACTAATTCTTCAAGACCTGATTCATTTTTATTTACAATTGATAATGAAATAACTGGAGCTTGAGGTAACTCTGTATTAGCTCTGTTCAAAGTGTATTTCTGAACTTTTTCTATATCAGTTTTAGCATCTGTAGAAACAGCTGTTGTAAGAGGCTCTGTCCTAGCTGTTCCTTGCACTTGTGCAAGAGGAGAAACATCAGGCTGCAATACAGCTGCTGTTGTAGGAGCAACTGAAGCATTCAATTGTTTTTGTAAATCGTTTGCTATTTTAAGAGAAACAAAACCAAGAACATGCTGTTCGTCTTTTTCTGTAGCATCAAATTTCTTTTCTGCTTTTAATAAAGGAATTATTGTATTGTTAAGAGCATCCTTATTATCAGCAATTTTCTTTATTGTGTCATTAGATTCAACCTCTACAAAAACTTCACCATCCTTAATAGTGGCTGTGAATCCAACAGGACCGTTATTAAGTTGGTATACGTTTTGCGTTACACCATCTACGGTGTAATCACCTATCTTCTCTCCAGAAGGAGCAGGTGCTGTAGGAGCTTCTGGTTTAACAGCAGGCTTCACTTCAATAGAAGGAAGTTCCACTCCCTCAAGAATGGAATACTTTTGTTTGAAATTAAAAGGCTTAAGCTCTGTAGGTTTCTGAATAGGAGTTGTCAAAGGAATGTCTACCACTGACCTATTGGACCCATCTGGATACTTTGAAGACAACAGATAAGACTGATAATTATCCCACGTTCTTGTTGCAAGATTTTTAGACTCATCAATATAATATTCATTAAACTTCTCACTAAAGTTTTTTGTAAGAGAGTCATTATTGATGTTAGCATAAAGATTCTCAAGCTGATCTATAATTTCAGCCTCACTTGCACCAAGATTTGTCAAATCATACCTCTTTCCACCAAAGAAGAAATCCATTGTATCATAGTCAATGAATATCTGGTTCTTATCTGTCTTTGGTGATTTCCTCCAATAAAGAACATTTTGAAGGAACCTTGTATACTTCTTGTTGCTCTTTATTTTCTTTCCTTGGTCAAGTTTTTGTTTGATGTCTTCAGACATCTTTTTCATCACCTCAAAAATAGTTCGTGCTTCAGCTTTAGTGAACTTACGTGTCTTGAGGAATGTCAATACATCTCTGTATTGGAAAACAGGAACACCATCAGGAAACTTAAGGTTGCGTCCTTGGTGTTGAATATTTCCTGTTGTAGGGATTACAACAAGTCCTTCTTGGTAAACAATCTCATTTTCAGGAATAAGAGTTTCACCAACAGTGTTGTTATCACTAAGGTTTGCTATGTCTGGAATACCAGGGCTTACAGAAAACTTATAGATTTCATATTTTCCTTCTGGAGTGTTAAACAGTTGGTTGCGTTTTGCTTTCCACTTATCTGAATACTCTTGTGCCTTATCCTCATCTCCAGATCTATACCTATTTTCTTTATCACTCCATGTAAGACTTGTTGTAGGCATTGTATCAAATACCACTTGATTAATGTCCACAGGATCACCAACCTTTCCAAGTTTCTTACCACTCTTATCTACAAAATATACATCAGCCCCATCCTGTTCAACATACACTGCACCAACAAATCCATCATTCAAGTCTGTGTATGTAGAAGGATCTACACCAGTGTTAGCCATTGACATTGCTGTCAGTCCAGATAAACCAAGAGAGTTTTCTTGATTCTGTGTAACAAGGATTATTCTGAGGTTGTTTCTGTTAGGAAGGTTTCTGTAATTGTTCCTAAGTGTAATAGCACGTTGCTGACTAGGACTAAGCTTACCTGATTCCCAGTCTTCAGACGCACCACTAGTTGATATAAATAACCATTCAATTCCTTTTTTCTTACTCTCTACATCAAACTCAGCTTTTGTTTTTGCTGTATTTTCTTTGGAAGCTATTGTTCCAGATGTATGTTCTATATCTTTTTGATCTTCTTCTACATCTTGTTTAAACTTCTGCAGTTTCTCCTGCTCAGTTTCTACCTTTTCATATCCCTCAAACTTGGATGGATCGACATTATATATGTCACCATTTATATCTTCCACCTTCAGTGTACCATCAGGATTAATAGCAATCACCTTTGCTTTCTGAAGATTACCAAATTCTTCATTTATAGAATCAACTTGTTCTTTTGCTTTTTCCTCAGATCCATAAAAGGTGATGTTACCATCAGGTGCAGTCACTTGCCACCTATCATCAGCAATCTTATCAATTCTAGCTTTCTTTCCTGCAGGAATTTGATATTCTCTACCCTCTTCAAATGTTTCTTTAACACCAGCTTTATTTGTAAACTGAGGACCTTCTTTTACAACAATCTCTTTTTCTTCTTTATCTTCTTCCTCAGGAATAGCACCAGAACGAAGCTGCTCTCCTTGGTCCATGAATTTGTTAAATCCTTTTTCGCCTGTGAGATTGTCGTATAATTCAGACACATCATCTTTCAGAGAGTTGAGCCTATTAATATCATGACCATAAGTGAATAAGTCAGTGGTATTCTCTGGACCAACTTGTCTGCTAGCAGTTGGGTCTTGATTATTGAGCTCAAAGTTGAGTAGATAATCAAATAATTTACCATCTACACCATTTGTCAAACCAAGATTGATTCTTTCAGAAGCTGTACGTAATGCCTTAACCTGATTGTTTATTCTTTTCTTATCCTGTATAGATGTAAACTCTGTAATAGTTTTATTTAACTGATTGGCTTTTTCCTCATAAGATGTACTAAGATCTTTAAGAGACTCTTTGTTTGTTAATTGAGAAAGTAAATCATTTGTAACAATAGGACTAATGCTATTGACACTTTGCTGTATAGAGTCTAATCTATTATTTACATGTGGAATCTTTGCTGCAAGAAATGTAAGCTCTGCTTTCCATTTATTGAAATCATTAAAACGTGAGGTTTCAATTCCCTCTTCAGTAGTGGTTGGGTTGTCTATCTTCTTGAAAGGATTCTTGAATGTAAAATCAATTGAATCACTAATCTTCTTAATCTGATTAGCTTCATCAATTAATGAATCTACATATTCATTTACAGTGGACTTATTGGAAGAATTGAAGTCCATACCAAATGACTTCTCAAATTCAGCTTTATCCAAATCTTTCAACATCCTCAACTGTTCAATTGTAACATCATGCATTCCTGAAGGAATACGTGATTGTACAAAGTTGATGAACATGTCGTTCTTAAGATTTTTATATTTAAAGACATCATTAGCTTTTACAGCCTCATCCATCTCTTTAGCAATGCCAGCTGAGTTCAAAGTGTTTTCAAAATTACTACTCAACACTCCAGTGAGACCATATTGATTGAGAATGTTTATAGAACTTTGTAAACGTTCATCAGATCCTTGTCCTCTTACTGTATCAATTTTAGACATTATTCCACCACTAATCATTGCGCTGATTGCACCAACAATCATGTTCTCCAATCCTTCGTCTGTTCCAAATTGATCTTTTAGTCCCTTTACTGTAGAATTAACTGCTTCAACAGTGGTGCTCCAATTATCTTTGTATAATGGGTTTGAAAGATTTTTATACTTTCTTGTAAAATAATCATAAGTTCCTTTTTCTGCAGCATATTGACCACCTTCCTCATATACACCTTCTGACAGAATGTTTGGCAATTTAGGTTGTACAGATTCCCAGATTTTTCCAGAAAGTGTTTGAGCACCTTTTCTTTCAAACAAGTCAAGCGATCCTTCCTTAAGTCCAATTTTACCAACCTCGTCTATATCTCTTGTAAGCTGTCCGCTAATTCCTTTTTGAGCAGATGTAAATGATTTAAACAAGTTTCCAAACTGAACAGCATTGGATACTGTCAGTAGTGCCATGTTAATACCAAATCTGGTATTCATTGCATCTGTTGCATATTTTTCAATTTCTTCTAAATCAGAACTAATTGGTTCTTTTCCAGGATTTTGACTTTTATATTCCTTAATCAACTCATCCTTCACTTGCCTATATCCATCACGAGCCTCAATTGCAGCTTCAGTTCTAGAAGAGCCATATATGCCCATTCCATATCTAAATCCGTTTGTTACTTTTGTTCCAGCAGCAATCTCTCCTAAACGTTTAATGTTTAGAATTTGTTGTTCAGTTTTTCCAACAGTTTTTGCAAGATCTAAAACCTTATCTACTTTTGTACTACCAGCGTAAAGTTTATTTAACCACAAAGAAGCTTTGCCAAGTTGAGACGCTACCAATGGGGCAGCGCCAATTCCTTCTGTAGCAGCTCCAATAATTGCATCTTGTACAAGAGCTCCACCAATAGCTCCTGCTGTAAAACCAAGATTCTTAATAATTTTATCACCCCAGAAATTAGCACTTCCAGGCATGAAAGGAACTATTGCTAGATATGGATTTTCTTTTTCTTTTCTAGTATAGTAGTTGGGAAAGTAGTCTTCTAGATTTTTTGTCCAATCATCTATTGCAGCTTCATAACTATCTGGTCCTCCAGATAAAGCAGTTGTACCATTCTTAAAAGCAGAAATAGTATTAGGAATTGTAGCAAAACTTTGAGCAAATGTACCTGCAGCCAATCCTGCCATTTTCACAGCACTATTTCCCAATTGTGCCCATGCAGATTGTTGCATTCCATAAATGTTCTCAAGATCCATCCCTCTAACATAAGTGTTGTATCTTTTGTTAGCTGCCACTTCACTTAACGGAATAAGATTAGCACCACCACCTTGTCCAGGAAGTTTTGCAAGCTTTGATAATTGAGAAGCATCAAGTCCCTCTATAGATTTATTTACAGAGCCTCCACTAACTTCAATATTTGGAAGTGTGGGCATAGCACTTAATTGAGGAGTACCTAATGCAAGTTGCGGAATAGGATCTCCTTCTAAAGGAGTGTTTATCAACTCTTCTTTAAAAATTGCCATTATTTGCTATCTTTTATTTCTTGATATTTCTTTGTACCAATGTTTTGCATAATTGCAAATACACCATCTAATTTTGCAAAGCCCTCTTTGTTCACAACATCATCTTTCCAAATACCATTGTCATTTACATACATTCTAATTTGATATAGATCTTCGTCTCCACCATCGTTGTCAGAAGCGCCTTCAATGTCAAATCTTACCAAACTTGAATATTTACTTCCTGCTAATAGCGGAAGTTGATCTCCTGTAAATGCAGCATTTAATGCTCCAGATGGTCCACCATCAACTACTCCAGCTGAGTTTGTTGTTTTTGTAGGAGAACCCATTATCATATATTTTGCACTATCTAAAGGATGTCCTTTAGCTGCTTGTGGAAAATATCTACCTAGTTGTTTAGAGTTAAGTGGAATCTCTTGAACTTCGTTTCCATTAAATATTTGAAGAGTTCCTTGAGACATATCAGCTTTTCTCTTTACAACATATTTCAAATCACTAGCTTGCTTACCTGTTCTCCATGCTGTTATGGTAGCAGGGTCAAACTTTTCAGAATCAATCTTTCCACCAAGTTGACTTGCTATCCCATACATGTTACCAATGAGATTATCAACTTTTCCCATTGTAACCTTATCTTCTTTATCCAATGTACCAACTTCATCTTGATACTGAGGCATTATTTTTCCAAGTTCTGTATTAATAAAATTATCTTTATCTTTTGAAATCTTAGCTGATTTCTCTCTAACTTGACTACGAATGTTATCAAGTGTTTTTGCAATCTCCATTTCTTCACCAACTAATGATGCCAATCCACTTTTTTGTCTTTTCTCAATAACGTTAATTATTGGAAGATATTTTGAATTAGCATATACTTGTTTCATTTTACCCCAATCTGTCACCCCACCTCCAATAGGAACTCCAAATTTGTTTAATTGTAAAGAAGAAGTAAATCTATTAATATCACTAGTTATACTTCTGATTTCTTTAGCACTATATATTTGTGTACCATTTTTTACATATCCAGGAAGAGAGTCTGCAATATTATTAATTGCGTCATCAAAAGGTTTTGCCTTTTGTGTAATGTTTACATAATTGCTCATTTTCCTAGTCATATCAGTTTGCTTACCAATCCACTGATCAAGAATTTTTCTTTTGTTATTATCAGTGATGCTTGATGGGTTTGCTAGGTATTGATCAACTAGGCTATTCATTGCCTCTCTTTTCTGAACATCATTCATCTCGTTATATCCTGAAATAATAAAAGGAGCATTTTCTCGTTTAAACTTTTGCATTTCGTCATCAAGACTAGTGATGTCATTTTGTAAATCCCCAAGTGTAGGAAGAGTTTTATCTGTAGATGTTCCTAAGTTTTCGAATATAACATCTTTACCAGCAGCATCTTTCGTTAACTTGAATTTTTCTATATTAAGTCTTTCTAGACTTAATCCGTAATCTCTATCTTTATTCTTCTGGTCTCTAACAGCTTCTGAATATTTAAATGCTAAATCCTTCTTCTTCATCAATGCATTGAAGTAAGGATTGTCTTTATATTCTGTTTCTATATCTTGGTAGGAAATATCAGTGGCCAGTTTATTTAATGTTTTTTCCATGTAAACTGAACCCTTAAGTTCATCATCGCTAATTCTACCAATATTACTAAGTTTCTCATTAAGCTCTTTATCTATTCCACCTTTATTTACAAGATCTGTATACTCGTTCATCTTTGCTGTAAGAGCATCTCTTTGTTCCTTTGTAAGCTTAGAATTTCCAGAGAGCTCTGTTGATATCTTGACAATTTCTTTTGATATTATGTCTTTCTTCATATTGTATGAAGAAGTTATATCACTTGTTATTTTTTGTTTAAACGAGTCTCCAGTATACCCTCTATAATGATACCAACCGTCAATATTTAACTGTCTTTTATCATTCTCATCAATACTACTATAAAAGTTATCAAGAATCTTTTGAGCAGATTTCCCTTTAACTTTAGTTTTTAGCAGCACTTCATCAATCCTACTCTGCCCTTTGTCTGGAGTTGTAACATTACCATTTTTATCAAAATATAAAATATTGCCACCATTATCTCTTTGGAAAGGCATTTCTATAGATCGATCGTATTCGTGGACATCTTTTGCAACATCCCTAAGCTTCTTTTCAATATCTGTATATTCAACATAATAGTCCGAAAAAGAAGCATTTATGTCATTGTTATTTAACCATCCGTTTATTTTATTATTAAACCATGCTTCGTTTTGTACAGAAGATTTACCTGCTTTTCTAGCAGTCTCCATATCTTGCTGTCCTTTTCTTACATATTGAGTTGATGATACGGCACTTTGTACTGTGGGGTCTTTTGCAATTTGTGTAGCCATTCCTCCCACAGAGTTGACTAATTGGAAGTTTGAGAAGTCTCCAGCAGCTACACTCTTCAGTTTTCCTCCAAGCTCATCAAGCTTGGATTGAAGATATTGTTTATGTAATGGTTTAACAACATCCAATCCAGCTACATTGTCTATATAGCTTTGGATTTTCTGTACCCCTTCTTCATACTTCTGTTGTTTATACATACCCACTTTAGCCATTGCCTCAACAGGCAATTGCTGAACGTATGGGTTAAATTGCATTAAAGAATCTGTAAAACTGGCCATAGTATGTTAAGTTAGCAAATGTAATTTAATATATTATAATAACCAAGACATCATAACGAAACTTGGTAAGTTGGTATAACTGAATCAGTTATAGATTTTTTATTGCTTTTACGATAGAACCGTTTCTTCCTTTTTTAGGCTTAGAATCCTCTTTCACCCTATATCCTGTAATATTATTGTCTTTTCCATATATAGGAATGAGATCATTTCCTTTACTATCTTTTGTGGTTGATGTAGCACCAACTTGAGGAATATTAAATTCTGTCAAACCAGTGTTAAACACCCTACCTTTAGGACCAAATGTGTATTGTGGATACATGTTTGCCATTACATTTGTGCTCAGAGTTTCAGCTTTATTCTTTGCAATCTTATCAGCAATTGAACTAAGAGCAGTGAATGCTTGTGCTTTTGTAGCAGATTTAGCCTGAGACTGCCTTTGATATTGTTGATCAAGAATGCCAAGGTTCTTAAGAGTGGCATCATTCAATGTAGCTAAGTTTCTTCTACGAGACTCCATTTCCATTGCTTGATTAACTCTAAATTGTTCACCAAGCACTTTGTTCTTGGCAGATGCTGCTTGAGCTGCTATAGCTGCTTGAGCTGCTGGATTACCACCAACCATTCTTCTAGCAGCATTTGCCTCAGCTTGTATTTCATTAAGCTGGTCTTGTAAAGAGATTCTACTTACTTCCTCAAGAAGAGGTGTGTAGAGTTGGGCTTGTACTGGCTCAAGTTGATTTGCCGAAAGAGCAAACATCTCTGGAGCAAGTTGACCTGGGTCTAAACGATTTTGTACACCAGGTCTTAAATAAGGATTTACCATTTGTAGAAAATCTGACATATCAAACTCATCTTCTGGCTCACCTGGTTTAGACGATTTAAGCTTTTCTAAATCAGAAATTACACGTTTTGAAATGTCTGGATCAATAGTAGAACTAATAGCTGGAAGTTTTGGTATGTCTCTTTTTATAGGTGCTACTGGTGCAAAAAGTCTATCTTTTATAGGAGCTGCTATAGCAGAAGCTTTTGTAACTTTAGATTTTGGTGCAGCTTTTTTTACTTGTGGTTGTTGCTGTTGTTTAACCAACTCTTGTACAGCAGCAGTTGTTTTAAGAAGTTGATTTTCTCTAACTGGAATTTGATAATATGTATTTACAGGAGGGATTGGTGTCAAAGGTTGATTGATTCCCACCTGAGCAGAGGTGAACTTGCCTCCAGATTTAGCAGATTTGATTTTTCCTCTAGAAAGAGAATCACTTTCAACTCCCATTTCTTCTGCTGTATCTAATATTGCACTTTGTATACTAGCAGCTGTTTGTTTTTTCATAGCTGCATCTTTAAGTTTCATGTCAGATCCTTTTAACATTGCTTTAGCTGTAGAAATTGACAGAAGATCAAAAGGACTATCTACCTCAGTATCTTCTAAAAGTTTTAAAGCTTTGTCAGTTGTTTTATTTGCTTTGTTTTCAATTTTGCTCAAGCCTGCTGTATATGTTTTAAACTTCATACCTTTTGCTTTAGGATCATCCAACTCACTAACTCCATAGGAAGGAATCTTCATATTACCAAATACAACAAGGTTTTCTTCATTACTACCTCCATCTCTAAGTTTTACAGCAGGTTCACCTCTTTCAACTTCTACAGGATTGTCACCATAAGTGATTCCAATTCCTGTTCTTCCTTGTCCATCAGATTCATCGTGAGACTGTCCTCTAAACATTACAGTTTCACCACCATCAGGTAAATAAGGATTTTGAGAAATAGGTTCTGCATATCCACCCCAATAGGTTTGAAGCTCTCCACCCATTTGGAAATCAGGTCTTTCTGTAGACATAGCTCTTGCACTAGGAGCTGTGTAGTCTTTAAGATGACCACCAGACCTCAGCATGTCTGCATCATTTGGAGCTTTCAGCAAATCTTTAACGTCATACTCTCCAAACTTTGTAATTACTTGTGGCTGCCAATCATTAGAAACCCAACCACCATTCTTCATGTATGCTGACATTGAATCTTGCAATCCTACAACACCACTTTGAAAAGCAAGGTTTCCTATTTTTCTCTCTTGTTCTTTTATTTTCTTTTCTTGACCGCCTCCAATAAGTCCTCCAACTGCTCCTCCAAGAGCACTACCAATGATACCACCAACTCCAGGAAGAAGAATGTTTCCTGCAATTGCACCCACACCACTTCCAACTTGACTTGCTCCAGAAGGTTTTCCTGATCCACCACCAATAAGACTTCCAAGACCTCCACCAAGTTGACCATATTCTTGAGAACCTAATCCAAAAATTTTTCCTCCTGGTTGATATTGTTTTATATTACTATCATCAAGAGGCTCATATCCCATGTCAGAATATATATCTCCAGGACTGTACATGTTTTGAATCTCTGTAACATTTCCTCCCATTTCCATCTGAAGGAAGTCTGTTCCAGATCCCATAGGATTCATAGAATTAACTATTGTATCTTCTGGTCTAATATATCTTCTTCTGGGAACCTCTGGTTTTCGAACAGCTTTCTGTGCAAGTTCAGCAATCTTACCATACTGTTTTGCCTTCCTTACATTGGCTATATCCTCTTTCAGTTGAATAGATCCCTGTACAATATTTTTCAAACCAGATGCTACATCAGGATCACTCAGTTTGATTCCTTTTTGAGCTTTGCTAAAAGCTTTGCCATGTTTAGCCATAAATGCTTCCTCTGTAGGAAACTTACGGTAAAACTCATCAACATCTTTAACTTTAGCTATCTTAAGAAAATCTTTCTTTCTCATTATTTTCTATTATTAATTTGCAAAAATATATTAAATTGTCAAGAGGCATGTTGCTTTTCATCATATTTGCTCTATTGCAAACAAATTGAACATTTCCCTCAACGTATCCTAATGATGGATTTATTTTATCTATACTAGCATTTGTATCTAATTTTCCATGAAGTATAGTATGGGTCATTTTTAAACCACTAATCTTACAGTTACCATCTTGACTTTTCCAAAGATCTTGTAAATAATCTATAGTTAAATCAAATGGTATATTTTTAGAAATAGCTCTATTCTTAGCACCGTGAAATCTGTCTTTTATATAATAGTCTAGATTATCTTTTTTAATTAATCTATCACACCTATTAGGATCTTTTTGAAGACAGTTTTTACACCTGTGTTGAAATCCTGTTTCTGAATCAGTTCTTTTATAAAAGAACTCACTTGTTAGAGGTAGTTCTTTATTACAAGAAGAACATGTCCATATATTGTCAGCTAGATATTTTTGCTTTTTTAAAGAGTTTAAATATCCAACATTTTTTGCACAAGTTTTACATTTGTTAAAGTACCCATCTTTAATACTTGGATTCTTCCAAAAATTATCAATAGATAATTCTTCTTTACAAAGTTTACAAATTTTAGTCTTCATACTTTGATAACCATCCACCTTTGGATGGTTTATTATAGTTTGTAAAGTTAAGCAATTGATCTAACTTCTTAATAGGTTGAGCATCAGCACTGTTAACACTAATACCACCTTTTGCTATTGGGTATTCTGTAACTGATTCTCCATCAAACTCATATTCTTCCTCAGGATACATCATCTGTGTATCACCAGTGTCTGATATTCCAAGGACAGGATAAGGTACGCCTTCCATTGTTATTTCGTTAGATGGAATTGTTGTCACCTCACCAGGATATTCCCATTGTCCATAAGGTGTTATAATAGAACCATCTTCACTGATTGTCTTAGGTTTGAAATCCAAGCCTTCTTGGTAGTATTTCATTTCACCACCATTCTGATAAGAATCATAAGCTGTTTCAGCACCAAGTACTCCAAGCAATGCACGATTTGCTAATAGAGATTTATCTGTCATACCTCTCACCTTTGTAAAAGGTTCTATATATTGTGTTCTACTATATCCCCCTGGAAGTATCCCAGCTTGTGGACTAAGTGGATATAAAGGTTGTCCTGGTTTTAAATATTTACTATTTCTTCTAAACTCATTATTTGCAAGTACATTAGGTAGTGCAACACTTGCTGCATTTATTGCAGCAGATACATAATTTCCATTATAAAGATCACCAGCTGCTTGTGCAGCATCTACCCAAGCACCAGCTGCATTACCAGCTTTACCAATAGCTTGACCTATTGGATGAGGAACAAAGTTTCCAACCTGCATTATGTCTGTAGCAATATCAGCACCTTTTAGTATTTGGTTTTTCAGTTCTCCACGTTGGGAATCTTCATATAACATTTTTCTTACAGCGTCAGGTGTAGATCCTCTAGACTGTAACTTGGGGTTTTCTTTTCTAGAAGCTTGTTGTGCATACTGTTTTAAACGCTCCATTTTTAGTTCATCAGGAGAAAGTTTAACCGATGGTTTTTTTACATTTGTACCATCTTGTGCACTAGCCTTTGTCTTCTTAGCATAAGGACCGTTGGAAGGAATGCTTCCTGTACGTGCGTACGTGAATCCTACAGAACCAGGAAGAGAACCTCCTGCCATCATTGTTCCACCCCATGCACCATTGTAATTAAATCCCTTGTCAGTGAGACCTCCCATGGTTCCTTCTATACCATTCTGGGCTTTTGGAGCTTCATATTTATCTAACCACTTCTTCATGTTATTTGTAAGAGATTTGGTTTGCTGTTACAAAGAATTGTGAAACTAAATGCACGTCACTTCTTGAATCAAGAATATGTCTAACTTTAAGTTCTTTAGCTCTCAAAGGTTCCTTCTTAAAGGATCTTTTAGAGTAGTCCATATTAGATTGGTTTACAACTTTGTCAATTGAAAGAGACTCACATGTTGATATGAACAGTGGTTTAGACTTATCTCTTACCAAAGACCAAAATGTATTATACTGATAGAAGTTATCGCTTTTTGTAAATGTTATTGTTTTACTGTCTACGCTGTAAATAGGATATTTCATATAGTCACTCAGGTTGTTAATTGGTTTTGGAACAAGTTTCAACACACCAGAAGACTGCTGACCATTATAAAGAATTGATTTATCAAAATACTGGTTGTCTATTTCAACTTTAAGATTGTCATCAAACACACCATATTCTGAAGGAAGGTATTGATACACCTTTGTGTAGTCTTTTATATTTTGAAGAATCTCATCTTGATATCTAAATGCAAATGAATACTCTATAATGTAAGGATTTGTACAGCCGTAATATTTATTATAAATAGTGGTGTTTGTCAAATGCCTCCAAAGAGATGCAGTGTTTGTGTCTTTAAATTGTTGAGCTGCTAGTTCCTCCTTTGTAGCTGTTCCTATTGAGACGTTGATTGAGGTGTTACAGCATGTGTATAGAGATTTTATTACAATAACCTTTGTTTCATCAGCAACACTAACTGTAAAGCCATCAATGATGTTTTGTTTAGAAACATCATTGGCAAGAACATTGCCCCTATCATCTAATATCTGAAAGGGGCCTGTTCTTCTGCCTGCACTAGTTAACTTTATGATTATTGTTTTAGCCATTTGTTATTCTTAACAAGTTCCTTGATTATCACCATTCACTGTAAAGTAGTATGTTATTGAGTTTGGTACAGTTGTTGCTGGCCAAACACAATTCAATGTTGTGAAAGCAGGACAGCTTGTACCACTTCTACTTGATTGCCATGTATTTCCAACGTTTCCATCTTGAACAACTTTTATTGAAAGAGATGAGTTTCTTTGTACACTGATAACAGCTCTTTGAGTACAAGTTGTGTCATCAAAAGATGCACCCACTTGAGTCCATGAAACTCCTCCATTTTGTGAATATGCAAATGCCAAAAGTGGGAAAGCGGAAGCAGCTGGATCATGCCTACCATAAAGAATCACCTGAATAAGATCTTGTGTAGTGGTGGTTGTGGTGGTAGTGACACCAGAAACTGCCAAATCTATAAAGTTTGGACAAAGAACACTTGTAGACTTCACCCTTATTATAGATGTTCCATCAGGAACAACTGTAGATGTAAATCCTGAAACAAGAGAAGCTTTTGCCACTCCTGTTTGAAATGCAGATACATAACCATCTACATTTGAAAATAGATTAAAAGGTCCTGTATCAGCTCCTGCCGTAGTCAATGTTATTAATACTGTTTGTGCCATTTTATAATATTTTAAGGTTTTAAGCTGGTGGAATAAATTGTGCTGTTCCTGCCAATGTACAGTTTGCTGCTATTGTTGTTGTGGTTGTAGTTGTAGTTACTGGAGGTATTAGCACTGCAGTTCCTGCAAGTGTACAAACACCAACTCTAGCATTTCCTGCAAGAGTACATTGAGGTGCGAGTGTTGTAGTTGTAGTGGTTGTTGTAGAGCTTGTACTTGTTGTACTCGTTGTAGTGGTGGTTGGTGTTGGTATCCTCTCTACAGCAATTGCATGTAAATCACAACCTGTATTTATTCCAGAATAGAAGAAATTGTTTTCTGCAATATACCAGTTAGGAATATAGCTATGGAAACTCACCCAACTCTTTGTATTGAAATTGAAAGAGAGTGTCCAAGACTTATTACAAAAATATGTAGTGTCTGTTAAATAAACAACTTCACGAACCACGCTGTAAAATAGTTCCTCATCAGGCATTCTATATTGGGTTTCAATGTAGAACTCATCTTTAACAGCGTCGTATTTAATGTCGTTTCTTAGAGGAATGTAATCAAGCTTGCTTATTATAATTCTATCAAACTTACTATCAAATACACCATGCAATCCTACACCATTGAAATGGTTGTCTGTAGGAACATTTGGAAAATATCTAAGTATTTCAAAAGCAAGATGATCTGTAAAGAACCTATTCAATCCTGAACCAAATGCTGACAAGTCTTGTGCACTGTTTCCTGAAATTAGAAACACTTGTCCTCTTTTTGCATCAATTGTTATCTGTCCTTGAGGAATCTTTAACAACATTTTATTCTGACTTCCTACATAACCAAGATCTGTTTCTGCAAAATCTATTGGAGGAGAACTTCTGAACAATGTGTCGTTTCCTACGTAAGCAGCTTGAGGATTGCTTGTATCAATTGTTAATAGAGTGTTGTAAAGCAATGATTTGTTTTCAAACCTTGCAAGGACAGCTCTGTTCTGAATACCATCTAAGCTTGTGAGCTTTCCATAATTCTGTGGAAAATCAAAGAAGCTAATTGGTCTGTATATCAACCAACTATTTACACGATTGTCTGTATAACTTTGTTGTCTGTCAGAATATATTGCTCTGAATGGAAAATTTGTATAACATTGATCACCAGTCCAATCAACTGGAAGGTGTGAAAAGAAATTCTCAGTGTTCTGTTTTGAGAAAGATGGATTGTAATAATAAGTGTTGTCAAATGCAATAGTTACATTACTTTCCTGCACCCATTCATCAGGAATACCTGTACTAACATGAGGATAGAAATCTCCTTCCTTATTATTAAATGCTTGTCTAAGGTCTACGTTTACACTAGATTCACAATAGAATGTAGGAATACCATAAGTAAACATGTACATTTTTCCATCATAGAATGTTCTTCCAGGATTACCAGATGTATCTGCTTGACTATTTGGGCAATCAAAATTATGTGCTTTGTAGGAAATAATATTTTTAAGAGGTCCTGTACTACCTCCTACAGTGTAGTTACTAAGAACAGATCTTGCAGAGTGCCAATACTTTGGATAGCCAATGTTTCCAAGCTCATCATAAAACACATCACTATCATCAGGAGCACCCACCCTATTATCAATAAAGAAGGGCACCTTTGTTTTGAATGAGAATTTATTTATAAATGTGTCTCCACCAAAAACAGTTGTTCCTGTATAAGAGTTAGATAGGTTGAATATTACTTGCGCTCCTGTATCTATTGTTTCATAAGAATACATCTGACCCCATTGGTTAGGGATGATGTTCTTAATTGCTGCGTAATAACTAACTACACTTATAGGTTGTTCTTTTTCTGGAGTGAGGCAGCTGTCTTTTTGTGATATTATAAATCTTGAATCATCACTTATCAAACTTCCTCCAGAAGAGAGAACGAGACTGTTTGTTTTATCTGGGAATGGTAGAGGTGTAGTTCCTGCTGTTTTCAAATAAACAGAAGACTCTCTTTGGAAATTGTTTACATTATAATTATCTCCTACATTCTGTACACCAGGAATAAGATATTGATAGAGATCAAGTTCTCTTTGTTTAATTCCCAGATTATTATCTATGTTGGCTGAATAGTTATACTCAGCTATAGAGTTGAAAGAATATCCATAATTCTTTCTTGTAATACCATTTATATATATCTGTAAGTAGGATTGATAAGCTGTAAACATTGCAGTGGCATCAAAAGTTCCTGCAATTCTAGCAACGTCTTCACTTGCTTTCAGTGCATCTTCTTGTGCTTCTTTTGTAATAAGCTTATACATTGCATTCTTCTTCACTTCTACAAAGTGAGCCCTACCAGCACCAAACATTACATTTTCCAACTTCAAAACACTTCCTAAGAAAGGACTTCCAAAGGATGTTTCTGGAGAGTTGAATACATGTCTGAATTTGGAATCGTCTGTTGAGAATCCATCTAAGTCTGTTCCTGAACAAGAAGGATTATTTATATTGCTGATTGCATTTCTTGTAAATGTTCCTGCAAATGCTGGTGTAGGATTTGGCAAGATGCTTGAATTCACTGTAATACTTTGACCAGGACCAACTATCCAGCTTTTTGTAAGAAGTGTAACAGGATCAATCCAAAACCATGTATGTTGAATTGATATTGAAGAGAGTTTATATGTATACCATGAAGTTTTTAGTACTGTTGCAGTTCCACTTATAATTCTAATTGTTCCGATTGTACACTGTGTAATAACATCACCAGCGGTCATCGGTGCTTCTATAAATTCAGCAGTGTAACAATCTGTATACTCGTATTCACCTGAAGTGAGTACAGTTATTCTATAACTTTCACACTGACCTAAGAAAGCATTACTTTTAGTTGTAATAAAAGGATCTTTCTTAAGGTCGTTGTAAGGGTAGTTTGGAAAATAATAATCGGTTCCTTCTCTGTTGTACTTTCCTACGTTTCTTAAAATACCTTTTGCAATAACAGACTTGTTTGTATTTCTGTTACCACGTACAATCTTAAAACCAACTATGTTTTGTTTCTCGTCAGCAGTTAAATCTGATGTTTGTACAAGTTGACTAATCTGTTGTACATTAATCTTTACACCTATTGGAAACACTGCATTCTTTGTCTCAACAGGAGTTAATGGAGCTCCTGATGCATAAACTGCACTTTCAAATATAGGGCTTACAAGCGCATCTGGAAACTTATGATGTCTGATTGGTTGATTTGCTAAATCTCCCCAAACATCTGTATTACAAGGATATACGTCTGTTGATTCCCAATATGCAAAATCACCATATTTGTATGCACCTTTGTAATCTACGTTTGAACTATATCCTTCTGAGAAACCTGTTTCTGTGGCGGTGTTGTATATTTTCCAATAAGGGCTATATCCAATTCCTCCAGAGGAATACGTAGGTTCTCCTATGAAGTCAGGGTTTGTATCAGGTACGTCTGGATATAATGTGTCATTAACTGACAATGTTCTTCCAGGAATATGAAAACCATCTGTCTGTTGACCATTCTTTAATAGGAAAACTATTTCAAATGCATAAACCTCATCTCTTAAATAACCACGAAGATTTGTGGCATTCACTGAGTTTGAATAGTTTTCTGTAGAGGGTATTCTCCAAGTTTCCCACTGAAGAGTTATTTGATTAGCAATCTTCTGGTAGTTAACTTGATCTATAGATGTAAGACCTTGCCAAACTATAACATCTTGTACAGCAGTTACATCACTTGCAATATCGTAATATGGGAATTTTTCAAACACATCATCTAGCGTAAGTCTTATTTGTGTTTGATTCTGACCAGTGTAAGTGATTGTTTTTGAAGAACCATCAATAAAATACGTACCAATTAATTCAACAGAAGTTATTGCATTAATTGTTTTAATTACAGCAATATTGTAATATTCAAAATATCTTGTAAGATCTAGATTCTTTATATATAGTTCTATAGACTTTCCTACAGAATAGTTGAAATCAAGAGTGGTGATATCTTCGTTGGATATTGGAGTGGGGTTTGTTACAGAGTAGTATGATGTGTAAGGCTCTCCACCAGCGTCGCAATATTGTATTGCAAATTGATATACACCTGCAGTTAAATTTCCTCCATTAACTACATCTGTTACATCTATTTCAGGAATTGAAAAATTAGGCTGTATCTTTAATTTGTTACAGTCAATTGCAGATGTATCAATACTATCACAAACATTTACTCCTGTAGATGTAGTGTATGGTGGGTTATTTAAATCTAGAAACCTTCTAGGATTTAAACCATCTGTCCAATAGATTTCAGTGGTACAGTTTGTAATTTTATGAACAACCTTATGAATAGGGCTACTCACTTTAAAATTCAAACAAGGTGCGTTTATGTAAGTTTTATAAACACAATCGTTATTATCCATATACCCAATCTCACAATCGCCTGTTACATCGTTTGTTAAAAAGAATATATGTTTTCCAGATTCATTTATAAAATGTGAACCTATCAATGAATATCCTTCAGGAAATGAAACACAAAGTTCATTTCCTGGTTCATTCTGATAGTTCACTGAGTTAGAGTCGTAGTTCTCTAATGCTGCATTTAGGGCATATGAAAGCTTACCTGGAGCCACCTGATTTGCAGATGAATCCATGTCAAGCCCTATCCTACCAACAGCTTGTTGCAGTTTAATATTACCCGTTTCTTCTCCAGCCATATCTATTTGTCCTATTAGGCAGTTCGTACATGTTGAACCTGTTCAAATCTTGCTTGATTCTTCTTTGCTTTGCGTAAGGATCTTGTTTCTTTATTTCTATGTCAGCCATTATAAATGCTTCATCTGACAATTGTTTATAGTAAACAAGCTTTTGTTGAACTTGATTGAATGTCTCGTCATTTATCTGATTAGAAAGAGTTTCAAATATTTTGTATTTGATAAACGCTTCAACATATTCTCTTATACGGTAGTTATCAGGAATCATTTGATTTCCTGATTGATCATAGTCGTATGCATAAAATACAAGATGAACAATACCTTGTCTGAAATTTGTTACAAACTTGTTGTCCCTTATATCAAAACTATCTGCAGAAGAAGCTCCAAGATTTGCACAATCTAATGTGCAGTGAGCTTTTACAGAGATGTTTCCTGGCTTAAGTAGATATGATTTTTGGTAGGCTATGTTCAACTCATTGTTTGTCTTGTATACAGCCTGTATCAATTCAGGCATACACGTACCTGAGCAGGAAGGATTTACACAACTAGGGTTGTTACAAACTTCACCACCTACAGTTAGAGGAGATACTTGTATTGTTGTTTGAGAAGCAGCTTGTGAATAGAATGAGTTTGCTGACCTGTAAGGATAACCATCAACATATGTGCACATCCAAGCTTCTCTTACAGCAAAGAAGTTGTCAGGAAGCCTTGCTTCAAAGTCTTCTATTGTCAAATAAGTTTCTTGAATTTCATACGTAGCTCTTCCAAGTTTTCTAAGACACTTATCCAAGTATGTAGGAAACAGAAGATCATCAACAGCTCCTGTATCAAAATAGCTTTTCAGTTCTTCCTTTATAACGGAAAAAACTGGTTCTGGGCTTACAAAATTATATTTATAGTAGTAGCTCATTTTTGTATCTTTCTATTTGTAAAAACTATTTCTTCCATTCTTTGTAAATGTGTTGGTATTTTTCGTCAGCATTAATGTAATGTGCTATCATTCTTGATGTAACTCTTGAAGGTTTGAAATACCAAAAGTTACAGTTTTTTAATCTTGCTGTTTCTTTAAACCAAATCCATCCAAAGAAATATCCTTCTGTGTGGTAGTTGAAATTGTAAATAACTTTCCCTTTCTCTTTGGTTTTCTTCCAGTCTATAGCGAGATTTACAAACTCACTTTCTGCACCTTTATGTTTCTTCCTTTTCTTTTTGTTTATTGAAAACTCTCCAAATCCAAAAGGAAGCTTTTCCCTGTTTCCAGTTTCTAAAATGTAATTTCTGAAAGCTTCGTTAAATCTATAGATAACATCCCTCCAAGCATCAAATGATAGGTTTACATCTGGATGTTTCTTGCAAAAATTTATATAGTTATCTCTACTTGCCGATCTCCAATCGATCTTGGTTCTCATTATTTAAGATTTGGTGCATTGGGAGCCTGACCATCTATACCATCGTCAGATATGTCAGTTTTAATACTAAAGTAAGTTTGTAGTAGCTTTTTAGTAGTAAGTTCAAGCACCTGACTTTGCAAATATCCTGGGAGAGAATAAGGTTTATCCAAAGGATTTTTGCAAAACTCGTCAATGTTTATACTTTCTCCGCAACAGCATTCTGAGAACATTATGCTATTGGGAACATCCTCTTCAAACAAAGCAGTCATTCTTATTGCTTTCAGAAGAGGATTACTTACATATAAATAATTATTCATTATCCAATAATAAGCTTCTTTCTTTATTATTGGAAGTTTCAAAAGATTTATATATCTATTTACTGTAATTTCTTTAAGTTTCTTTCCCTGACCACTCATTGCATTTATTGAGTAGACACCTTGAATAATGTATTGATAGTTTCCTTCTGCTATTCTTGGAATCTTTTCTTTACTCCTTGATATAGTACATGGGTCTACGTAATCACAACATTCTGAAATGGGAACTTCCACCATTTCAAGGCAGGGTATTGTTGTAAACAGTGTGTCTGTTGCCCAAAGTTTTCTAAGATTTGTTTCCCTCTTTATCAACAAAAGAGAATTGTTTTTAATTTCAGACGCAATAGCACGATCAGTTATCAAACTATCAGTTGATAAAAGTTTGTGCATGCTTCTTACGTCAGATACTAATTTTCTTAGAGTGGCCATTATAAATACTGTTTATATATATTCGTCATTCCATAGAGATGGTCTATTAGAAATCCTGTCACTTCTCCTCTTGACCCTGTATATCCATTCTTATCGTCCCATGAACTCTTAGCATTTGAAAATGCTGGAATTTGATAAAATTTAATTCCTCCAAAGTCGTGACTCACCTCATGATGTTTATCTCCTGTGAATATGTAAAAGTTCTCATGACTTGACCATTTGTCCTTATATTCTATTGGAAATATACCAGCAAGCTTAGCAGGTTTCATTGCATCTCCATGGTTGAACATTATTGCTGTCTTTCCGTAGCTCACATATTTTCTATACTTAGGAGAAGTTTCAAAAGATATGTGCTCTTCTGACTTGTAATACGTTTCTAACCATTTGACCAAATGCCATCCTACATATTCATCGTGATTTCCAGGAACGTAAATAACATTCAGGAAAAAACAATTAGATGCCAAAAAGTTTATCATATCAACCTCATGATTGCATATTTTTTCAAAAGATTTATGATATGACAATATATTTTGCTGAGGGGTTCCTTTAGTTGTAGTTCCGTTAAATTCACTATTGAACTCATCAGAACCTATTACATAATAAATTGTATCAACAAGATTTGACACAAGAGCTTGATTAACAATCACTTCTACCTTTTCTCTTATCTTTGCAAACCTGTCGTTGATGTTATTTGAACCATCTACATCAAGCTTGTTAAAATGTGAATCTTGTTTGTTTATTATCAAAGATGCTTCGGGTACATCTTTTATCACTTTAGGGGAGCCTATGGAAGGAAGAGTGGGTTTATATTCCTTTAGAAAGGAAATAAATTCGTTTTGGAAAACTGTTGCCTCGCTCTTTTTACTCAACCATGCTTTAACTTGCCAGTTAGGTGTGGTTGTGTTTCCCCAATAGTTTTGTACGTATTTAGTTATTTCCCAAACAGAAACATCTATTTTAGACTTTTCAATCAGCTCTTCTAAAGACTTTATTTCTTCTTTAACGTTTAAAACTATTTCTCCAGTTCCGTTTACAATATCTTCTTTGAATATTGCTGTGTTGTTTTCAAAAACTTGAACAGGTTTTACATCTCTTAACTCTTTCAAAAGATCATCTACACATTCTTCTGTCACACCAAGTTTATCTGCATAAAACTTCTTGCTTTTCTTCCACGTCAATAAATTTTGAAGTTGAATCAGAAGTGATTGATTTTCAGACATTTATGAAATGTTTAGTTAAATTGACATAAAGATAGGGAATATTATTGAATATACAAAATAATTTTAATTTTGTCAATTATTACATTAACATGATTAATTAAAAACCCCCAACGTAGACACGCCAGGGGTAAACCCTGTAAAACCAACAAAACAGAGTTTTTATAAATTTAAGGAGCTATTGTAGTTGTTGTGCTTGTTGTGCTTGTTGTGACACTTGCACACTGTGTTAACAATAAACACAATGCTGCCAAATATCCAGGGTTGGTGCTTAGAATGGCTAGCATTGATTGCACAATAGCAACTGGTGTAATTTTAGAATCTATCTTCTGAAGTGCTGTAGTGAGACAATCTTTAAACTGTACTCCTGATCCTGGAAGGTTTGATCCAGAATAATAGATGTAATCTGAGTTTATAGGATAGCCTAAGAATCCATCATATACACATCCAGAGGGATAGTAAGTGTAGACAATATCAGCGTTGTAACAAGGCATACCAGGTACGCAAGCCATAGTTTAAGGATTTGGAATGTACATAATATAATAACAAGCAATGGAAGGCTGTATGTTTGCATGAGAAAGTCCGCCTCCTGTAGAGCCTATTGTTGCATTAACTCCTGTAAAACTAGTACTTGTCTTTCCTACAGTTGCACCTAGTGTGCTAGGACGAAGTGCATATTGTTCGTTTGTTCCATAGGATCCTGCAGAAGCAATAGGAGTTGTTGAGTTTATTATAGCGGTAGATGCTGATGTGTCTGACCCAGCAACGAAGTGATGATGCCCAGGATCTGTCAAAGTTACACTGTGCGTGTGAGCAGGAATCTGTGTAGCAGACAATGTTACGGTGTTTGCACCTGTAGCAAGATTTAGAGCATAGTTTGGATTGCTTGGATTAGAAGGATCTACAGCTGGATTAAGAGCTCCACCACCTACACCTACAATTGCACCTACACCAACTCTACCTCTCTTGTCAGGAGTTCCATTAAGACCGTTACAAAGATAGATTTGTTGCCAAGGTCCTATTCCTACACCATTAACATCAAAGTTACCAGAAAGTCCTCCATAATATTCCATTACAGTGAACGGAACCATTCTTGTATAATAAGGAGTGACTGCTGGTGCTACAGAAGCAAGATATGCAGCAATCAAACCGTTAAGGTCAGCAATCTTTACATAGTTTGTACTTACGTCAAGAGCAAGTGCTGCTAAGTCAACTCCCAGCTGACAAAGTTTTGTAATTACAGCTTGTACAATATCATGTGTATCAGACGATGCTGTAACTCCTGTAAGACATCCAATAGTATAATTGGCATTCAGTGTAGTGAGAGTTCCGTTGATTGATGTAACCTGAGTTTGTAAGTTACAAGCAGCTTTTA
>Ga0105097_10000095_pt1 | contig 33431 bp, 59 predicted proteins | sample PPLLak12cMay2015_FD_87035 | JGI IMG/M metagenome (GOLD analysis project Ga0105097, IMG submission 87035) | Freshwater sediment microbial communities from Prairie Pothole Lake near Jamestown, North Dakota, USA - PPLs Lake P7 Core (1) Depth... | ecosystem: Environmental > Aquatic > Freshwater >...
AGTTGTTTGTCAATCAATCCAACAGCATGGATGTATCTTTTTTCAGATGTTGATAAATACGAAATAGTGTCGAAATTATAGACTGTTATTCCTTTCATTTTGCTGATTCCATCATTCTTGACATAACCTTCAAATTCCAAATCCTGAGCATCGCATTCAAAATTGATAAACCTTGTCGTCTGAACGCGGTACTGGTTAAATGATTTAATTAATGTTTGCATATTTTTTTGATATTAAGTGATCCATTAAGACTAGACAATTCATTTCGTTTATATTCATATCCTCACTGGAGGCAATGTTTTGTTCAATGTGGTATTTTATTTCTTCAAAAACTTTTAAATATTCAGGATACTGATTTGAACGTAATCTCGAATTTAAACATTTGACGGCGTGAATAACCGTTACATGATCTTGATTAACTAATTTTCCAGCATTCATAACAGTCATTCCTTGCAATCGTCCAAACGCTACTAAAAACTGTCTCCAAATTCTTATATCAGTAACTCTGCTTTTTTCTTGTAATTCTTTAAATGTATAAGGGCTTGAATCTATAATGTCCTTATAATTTATTCGTGTTAAATTCAATAACTGTTTCAATTCATCTTCAATGTGTGCCATTCTTTGTACTTTTTAGTTGATTTAAGCGTATTTATTTACATTGTTGGTTAATCACATTCAGATAGTCTAAATAAAGGCTTAAATTGAAGCTACCGCCTTTGTCATTTTCTGACTTTTGTCCTTTCCAAAATCTCATCATTGTAGCCAAATCCGATTTGACGGGAATAAATGTATTTTTTTTATTTTTCATCTTCTAATTTTTTAAGCCATTCTCTAAATAACAGCTGTATTTGTATTTGTTGGTCGATTAATTCGATGTCAGCATCTCGCATGAAGTAATTGTCGAATCGTCTAATTGATGCTATTAAATCATTTGAAACCATCTTCATTTGTTGATTGAAATCTTGGTCTTCTAAGAAATCTGCTAGTACTGGCATTATTCCGACAGCACCTAACAATTTTGTTTCTAGTTTTAGTTTCATTTTTCTTTAGTTATAAAATAATAATCTTGAGCTACGTCAATTGCAAGTGTTATTTGATTTGCACTAACCCAATCACCTTGTTCAATATAAAAGGCTTTGATTTTTTCTAGTTCTTTGATTGTCTCGTTCATGTTTCTATTTTTTAAAGTTAAAATCCTGTTGTAAATTCTATTGTTGCAATTTTTCCGTTTATAAATAAATCAAAAAATACATCTGCTGTTTTATAAGCATTTCCGTTATAATTTTTTGCGTGGTCAAAAATTGAATTAATCTGTACGCTTTTCAATCCTCTTTTTTCAAGCTCAAGAATTTTCTCTCCAAAACTTTTTAATGTTTGATGAAACGTTGTACCCTTATAAGTTATGATTCTAAGAAAATCAACTTTTTTTAATTCATTTTTGTGATTTACGCAAAATGCTTTAAATTCTTGAATGTCATATTTTAAATACATAATTTCTATTTTTAAATTCGTTTCTGTCTGACAAATATATAAACTTTATTTTAATATAGAACTATTATAAACAAAAAAAGTACAAAAAAATGTGAATAAAAAATAAAACCCTTTGTTTTAAAGGGCTTTAAGATTGAAAATATTTTGATTTATTTTAGAATTCTTTCAATAAACAGTAAGAAACGACCTTTTGAGGCTCTACAAAATTGATAATTTTTAGATAATTAGGTGTATTATTGATAACCTGACAGCCTAAACTCCATCCTCCGATAATTTCTTTTATTTCTTTGTTGTCTAAATTGTAATTGTTTGCGTGAAAGTTGATCCCACAAATAACAGGAATGGATAAACCCTCTTCAATCTTTTTATCCTTATCGCCATCCCTAGAAATTAGGAAATTGCGAACTTGTTTTAAAGCTCTCATTTTACCTTTGTGAAGACCGTATTTCCAAACGTTATAATAAAATTCGTTCGTTTTGATAACGGCAACGCCATCCTTGTTATAGGAATCGTATTTTTCAAGTCCATTTTTACCGGCATTGGTTGTGCCTGACGTTACCAAAATAAACTTTTCGCCATGAAATAAATAGAATTTATCATCAAAAACGTTAAATGCGTCTTCATCTGACTGAACTCCGAGAATCCAATAGTCTTTTGGGAATCCTTTAAAACTAGGTAACGATTTAACCTTGTTTAATAACTGAGAATCTGTGTACGCTCTTACCATTTGATATATTTTATACCGATCCAATAACCAACCGCTGCTATAATTAAGCAAATAACTCCTAAAATTAATTGTGTTTCATTGTTCATTTTACTACTTTTTGAGAGTGATATAATGCTTTGCCTCCAAATACTATCGTTCCGACTGTTAAACAAGCAATTCCAATAGGGTTAATAATCAATCCCGTTGCTAAAATTGCTCCACAAATTGCGCCTATTGTAGTGGCTATTTGTCCGTTTATTCGGTCTTTTCGCGGTGTTCTTTTCTTTATTCTTTCGATTAATTTCATGCTTTCATTTTTTTTATGGTTAACTTTTCAGGAATAATTGCGTAAACTTCCGCTTTATCAATGTAATTTTGTTGGCTTCGTTGCTGATTTCTCATTTCAAGCATCCTATCTGACCAGCAATCTTCGAGTTTCGTTTCTAAGTTATTCACTCGTATAGTAGTAATCGAGAGCCAAGCGCACAACACTCCCGTCACTCCGTATTTTTTCGCTAATTCTGCTAATTCTGTCATTGTTTAGATTGGTTTCAGCTAGTAAAGTTAGTAAAATGTACGTGAATTCTTGAACTTATCTGAAACCTTGCATTTTAAAACGGCTTTTCTACTGAAATCTTTGTACTCAACAGCTGGACTTTCGGAAACAATAACGGGCAAATCTAAATATCTGTACGAATGATTGTGAGCGTTATAATCTGAAATAAACAACTCATTCTCTGAGATTAAAAATAACTCTAATAACGGGCGCAAAATACATTCGTCTTCGGGATCGGTTATAATTTCGTAATCGTTTAGATTTTCCCGAATAACCCGTTTCATTTCCCTATTATCGTAAATAATATTATCAATTTCCATATTCGGTTGGCGATTTCCAATGTAACCGTAAAATCTATGTGTGCTTTCAACGTTACTATTTGTAAAATCTATACCGTCAATCATTTGTTTACCATTAAAAATAGCACGTACACGAGCCGTTTTAAGAGCGTTATGAATGCTGTAAGGTAAAAGTTTATAATCACCCCATAAAAGTTGTCCTGAAACGCCCGAAATACTATAAGAAATTGCTAACGTATAGTTGCCTTGTCCGTATGTAGTTAGAATTTGTCCCCAATCACACGTTGCGTAATACGCATTTGGTTCATTTGGAAAAGCAGTTGTAGTAAAAGAATCAATAACAGCACCCGAACAGTCTAAAATATCAAAACTAACCGAATCTAAAGCATCGGATAATTTCATCCAAAAAGACGTTGTGTCATTTTCCCAACTTTTGCCATTACTACCCAATACAAGGGCAACACAACAACATTCAGTCAATCCTCTGTACTGTTCTACAAATGATTGAGGTAATTTTATTGATTTATAATTTCTTAAAATACGGTCTTCAATGCCACAATCAGGACAAATCGTTCCAACTGAAGCCATCGTCCAATGAAATAAACTAATATTCCAAGTTCCTATAGGACAAGGGGACGTTGTTAAAAGCTCCGCAATAGGACCTTGCAATGCACCCTCACATATCCATTTTGTACCATCAAAATAAATAGAATACAGCTGTAAATCAAAGCCTATATCATCCGTAAACTCGTAGACGTTTTCACCGTTAATTACTTCTCCAGTAGGTTGCAAATCGTACACAAATGGCGTAGTATCTTCAAGCGTGAAAGTAATTCCACAAGAACAATCATCACAAGCGGATGTAACTAATGTAATAAACACCTCTGTTAGCCAAGTATCTGTAAAATCAGGACAATCAATAAATCCATCTTTAATGAATGCTAATTGTGTACCTCCTAAAGTGTACGAAAATTCCCATTGTCCTAAATTCCAAAACAGAAAATAAGTACTAAAAGCATCCGTCCAAGTGTAGTAATTTGCCCCGTTAAACGTTCCTGAAGCGTTAACCTCAATTGTATTTAAAGCAACGTCACCGTTTGAATAAGTTATTTTTACGCAATCACACATTATCAAATAAATTAGTTGTTTCTTTTGGTAAATATTCTATCAATGGCAAATCTTTAACCCACATAAACTGCTCAACAGTACAGAACTCCATCTCTTCAATTGAGATTATCCAGTTGTCTAAGTTGTCTTGAATTGGGTTAAAATAGCTATCTTCATCAAATAGTTGTCCTATTAATTCGTCTTTTTGTATATCTGTTAAAAGACCAACAAAGGTTAATTTCTGTTCGGGTGTTAATTGTGCTACTATCATACGTTACGAGATAAAGAAGTTTGAAAAGTTTGTACAGCCGTATTTAAATTTGAAGATTCAGTATCTGAAAGACCATCACCAATAGAGGTAAATGCTACTTGTCTTGCTGAAAATAGACTTGGTATATTGATTGCATTGTTATAAGCTGATATAGAAAGAAATGCTAAATTATTAACAGAAGATGTAGTTGCTATTTCGTTTAATTTTATTCCATTTTTCCAACCACTTGAAGTATTTAAAGCGTTTCTATTTGCTTGATAAAAGCCTAAAGAATTAGCTACTACTGCACTTGTATATGGAGGACCAATAACGCTATTTACTAACAAATACGCTTTACCATCAGGGTGTCTTGTGTGTAAAGTTTGTTGTGAAGTATTACAATCAGCACCTATCTCAACACTTGTACTTGCTAAATTTGTTCTTGAATAAAATGAATAATGTGCGTTGTCTTTATTTATGAAATTAGCTTGACTTTTAAAATATGTATTTGCCCACGCATTAGTACCATTTGGCAATGCGCCATTATTTGAATGTGTCCATCCTCCGTTAAACACCAACCTAAATGCAGCATCTGTGTCTAGTGGATTTTTCAAGTTATATTTATGAGTTGTTGCCGTACCACCAACAAATGGATATAAGGCTTTCATTTTAGTCCAAATAGAATAACCTTTTAAATCTATTACAAGTTGATTAATAGCATTCTTTTGAGTTAAATCAGTTATTCCAGTAGCCGTTATAAATGCTTGAGCATCGGCATCGTATGCCGGTGCTTTTGGCATTAAAGAAATTATTTTGTAGTAACTCATTTTACGCTTGTGTTGTTACTCCGACAACATCAAATAAATCATCTGTCGCGTTATAAATAAGACCTAGATAAGTTGTTTTACTTACAACCGTTGTTGTTGGTAAAGTAACTCCTATTGCTCTATACTTCGTTCCGTATGCAATGCTTCGAGCCGTTCCATTGTCTTTAATACGAATGATTAAATCCTTTCCCTCGTCAAATGTTCCCGTTGGATTTGCTAAAGTTAAGCCAACAGCTTGAGCCGTAATCTTAACTAAGTCATTTAAATTTGTAGGTGTTACAGTTGCTGAACTAACTACCGATTGAACTCTAGGTGCATATTCCGCTTTACTATTAAATGTTGACCAATTTGCCGAGCTTAAAGCTCCTCTATTCGTTGCACTTGCTGTTGGTAAATTGAAAGTATGCGTATCTGTTGCCGAGTTAATTGCAAAATCAGTTCCTGACGTTCCAACAGCCAAATATTGCGTTTGATTAGTCAGTCCATTAATCGAAGATAAACCACTTGAAAACGTAGTTATAACTTGACAAAGATGCGAATTCTGCGTGTGGTTAATTATTGTTCGCCCCAAAACAGAATCGACAATATAAACACGAATTGCTAATCTGTCACCAACAGCCAAAGGCGTAAAAGGTACTGCAAGACTAGACAAATATAAATCAATAGACGTTCCACTTGTTATAGGTTCAGGAGCTAAAGAATTATTCGCTATCGTTGTGAATATACCACCACTATATTTAAGCAATTCAACGTAAAATTTAGGCACTCCACCGCCTGAACTAGCACTAAAAAACATTTCAAAGTTCCAATTTCCTGATGGAATTTCCGTAACATTTGGGTCGCCAACATCTGTAAGCCATTGCGAGATTAAACCATTTCCCGCCAAAGAGAAATCAACTCCCGTTCCAATTACAGCCGTTTTACTCATTTGATAATAAGTAGCTACACTTGCAGCCGTACCACCGTTTAGATAATAATTAACGTTATTTCCACCACCGCTTGAAGTTGGGAAAGTTGCAAGTGTTCCATCACCTCGAATGTATTGATTAGCAAGTCCAGCAGCCGTTAAAGTAAGCGTTCCCGTTCCGTCGGTTGGACTTCCGCCCACAATAAACGCACTCGGAGCGGTTAAACTTATCGCAATTCCTGACAACATCGCAGCCTTGATTGTTGAGCCTAATATCTTCGCTGTTTGATAAACGGAACCGTCCCAATAATCAATATCGTAGTAATCGTCATCACCATAAACAAAACGTTCTAAAGGATATTCGTGTATTTTTTGATTTGCCATAGTTAAGCTATTATTTTATTATCGTCTGCTGTTGTTAATTTTTGTTGATCCGTTGTCATAACTTTGAACACTGGGCTTTCAACTTGACAACCTTTGATTTTAGTAGTAAATTTCACACCGTTTGAAAGGTTAATTAAATCGGGGTTGAAAAAGCATTCCAATTTAGCTTGTGTCGTAGTCGGAAAAGTAAGTTTACAACCTAACTCCCCAACTAATGGAGTTAATGGATTTGAGGGGTTATAATCGTAGTTAATAACCGTACTAGATAAAAATCTAGGATTGCTTTCTGTTGGCTCAACAGTAATTTGTCCCCAAACAGTCGCATCGTCCCAAACAAAACCATTTAAAAGCGTATGCGTTCCGATTACTCGCATTAATTGACCCTCTGTAACTATTCCAACATTTGTGTTTGTTGAATCAATATACAATTCAATTGTTTGAACAATGTCAGCGTTTGAATCATAGCCTTTATCCCTTACAACATCGGTAAAAATATAGCCTAATCCGTCTTTTACAAGTTCAATATTTAGTCTTATTTCCCAATCTCCTAAATCATTGTAATTAAACCAGTTTTTAGTCTGCTCATTTGGATAAAAATCAGCGTCTGCATTCAATTGTTGTAGCCAATATTCCCAACGTAACAAGAATGGGAAATAAACCTTTATTCCGTACTCAGTTAAAGTGTCGATTGACGGCTCCAATATCAAACTCGCAACCCTTTTTTCACTTGTTGTTGGTAAAGTGTTCTGTACCGTTTGCGTTTGATTAAGAATATAAATACCACCCACTTGCGGAACAGTTGAAATGTTGAAAAATACGTTGTTTAAATCAAAACTTTCTAACGTAGTTGTATTGAATGCTTCTATTTTGTACGTTATTGACTCGTATTCCGCACCCTTTTCGAGTAGAAATTTACCACAAAATGCAAGGTCATCCTCCGAGTTTGCCTCGTAACCATCATGCGTATAAAGTGACTCAGTTGTATTATCTGAATGGTCAATAAATATGTTTTGTTCTGGAATCAATGGACCACCAACGGGAGGTGATTTCGTTAATTGGTCATCAAATACTAATAAATTAAGATTACCGAATTTCACCCATAATTTAAACAATTTGTCGCCAATCTCCAAAGAGTCCATAAAAGTGGTGAAAAGACTCAATGGAGTAAACGTTAAATTTAAAGTGTTTACCGTTCCAACCGTTGTAATTGAGTTTAATTTTAGGTTATACTTTGCTCCAAATTCATTGATATAAGATGGATAAGGAACGCCAATTGTCGGTATTGTAGACTCAATTATCATAGCTAAATTAGACTGTGAATAAGGTCTATTTTTATAATACGCTGTATCAGTTGATTGATACGCACTACCAATTGCATAATCAACACTTGCCGAATCAATAATTACATCAAATGTGCTAGGTGTTGCGTAATCTAATTCATTAACGCCTTGAATCAATACAGCATCAACAACGCCTGTATTATAAGGTTGGTCGAAATAGCCCGTATCGCCCGAATTATTTAAAATGCTTATTGTCTTTGCATACGGCTCACCTTCCAAACTTGCCCACTCAAATTTAAGATAGGTTTTTAAGCATTCAGATGTGACAAAATTAGACGGATCATAAATACCACTATTAATGTACTTTATGTTTAGATTAAACGCCCAAACGCCAGTTGAATAATCTGCTAATCTTTCAAGCGTACACGCTTTAAGAAATTGCCCTGATTGATTAACTAGAATAACGCCCGTTACAACGTCCCCTACAATCATCAAATCTGTTTCATTAAATCTCGCTCTTGTACTTTCACCATCAATTAATGAAAACGGCAATCCAACAGTTGAATTTAAACAATGATTTAATAGAACATCTAAGGTCGCGCGTGTTCGGCTTGAAACAGTAATAGTTACAAATTGCTGAGCTGTATTATCATACCAATAAGGAGTCGAACTTAACTCACAAGTCGTTGCATCAACAAACATTATAGTAGCTGTAAACGTGTTAAAAAGTATCCCGTTCACATCATAAACAATAACCGTTACAGTGTCACCAATACGAAACCCCTCTTCAATCCAACTTTGAGAAGTAGAAGTAATTTGAGAGGTCGTCCAATCCAAAAACATCGGATTTGTAAGCGAAGTAAATCGAATAGATGAATGTAACTGTACGTCCAAGTTCATCGGGTCTCCTACATTCGTCTTATAATAGGTTAAAGACGTTCCGAATATGTCAGTAAATTGCTTGTTATTTATTTGTACTGGCATACCTTTTTATTTATTTCGTTTATTGCTAAAATATCACCGTTTTTCACAGCGTTTAGAATGTTATTTATGTCCGTTTGCATCGGTAAAACTTCCTTCAATTGCTCCTGATTTAAAGACTTCATTAAATCGGAATTTATTTTCAGCAATTTATTGAATTGTTGCTCCAATGTTTCCGTTATTTCCTTAATATTTTCAGTCATTACTCATTTATTATTAAAGTTGAAACCTTACCATTTGCGAAATTGTCAGGAATTCTATACGTTAAAGTCGCTAAACTTTTCTCGTCAATCCACTCTAATCTCAGAATCTCACAATTAACCCCGTCAACCTCAATCCAATTATTATTTAGCAAAGTTACGAAATCCTCTTCCATTATTCGCAAACGAACATCACTTTTAATTTTCCAACTGTTTAAAGCAATCTGATTTATGTAGTGATAATTTGCCCAAAGTCCTTTTGCGCTCACTATATCCTTGAAATTTGCGGGTTGTTTTCCGTTAATTGTGTAAAGTAATTTTGTAACTGCAAAGAAATTTTGACTAATCACCAGGACACCAACTCTCGCATCAATTTTAGCCACTAGATTTGTCCCGCCTCCAAACAATCCCGTAATTGCATCAATTACTCCAAACAATCCTTTAGCAATTAATTCAAGCCAATTAAGACCGTCTTTTCGTTGACCTAAGGCAAATGGAGGGGCAACGTCATTAAGTCCTTTAATCGTTACCAAATCCGCATTTAAAACGTTTACGGCTTCGCTTGAATATTCAGCATCATGAATATCGTATAATTCATCCATTGTATTCAAATCCATTTGATCCAATTGATAATGGATATAGTATCTTTTCCAAACGTCCTCAGGGTTGTAGCTATATTCGTCTTGACGGTCTGCCTGAATAACCATAGCGGGAATAATATTATTAATAGCTACATCATTCCAATAGTCTCTACGCTCAATTTGAACAACTCCATTGATAACCTTTGTCCTTGCGTTAAAAGTATCCTCAACCGCCTTAATTAGACTTCCTAATGTGCTAACTGTGTCGCTTGAACTAGGAACGCCCTTGTTAAAAGGCGAAATTAAATCGTCAGGAATGAATTTAAAAATACCTTTTCGTCCTCTAACCAATGGAACGGGCAAAACTGTCCAATTTTCAGCTGTTAAAAGTGTTGAATCGAGTGTAAAGCCTAAATAATTACAGCCTTTTTCAATCAAATCCTTTACATTACATCCTAATAAATTCCGAACTTTTGGGAATATAAGACTAAATAATTTAACCGCCATTTCAGTAATCGCAATTAAAAGACTTGCAACATAAATGACTTGAATTGTAATATTTAAAAAATACTGAAGAATTGGTCCTATATTTATGACTGGCCCCGTTGCTCCAATACTAGGTGTGAACGCTGCTGTTCCCTCACTAATCGTATTTGCTAGGTCTTTAATAGCTTGTATTGACGCTTGAGTCATGTTAAATAACGCAATAGACAACATAATTGCTAGTTCCGCTTGGTTATCTTTTACGATTAAATAAGGTACTTTGAACGTTGGAAAAACAACTCCCTTTGCTAGTAGTAATTCAAAGGATGTACCGTTTGCATTATCAAAAAAGTTGTCGTTTGCTCTTCGTCTTTTTATCTTCAACTCACATTCATAGGAACGAAATACGGGCGCACTCGTCAGGTCAACATAATAATCAAGACTAATTCCGTTTGCCATTTGAACTCTATACGGAATCCCCTCAAATAAACCAATTGTGTTTATGTGATTTTTGACAATATCATATGCTTCACGTGGCAAAATTATAGTGTCAACATTTACCTTTAAAACTTCGGGGTTATCTGTGAAATCTGAAACCACTCCGATTACCTCCCTATTTCTAGGCGTTATTTCAATCTCATTCAAAAAGTGTCTCATCTTCTAACTTTATAACGGTTGTAAGTTGTTGTATTTCCTTGCTTTGTACTCTTGACAATCTCCATAACTGACTGAGTAATTTCGCCTATTCCAATATTAGTTTCAGGCTTTTGTTTTATTGCGCTTGTCAACTCATCCAATTTACCCACCAATATTGCCGTATCAAATGCGCTCCCAACCTGACTATTTGAACGTATTATTTTACCATTTTGGTATTCACTCGCCATCTTTGCTAAGGCTTCATTTGATAACCCCCCAATTTGTTCGTTTAAACTCTTAGGAATTACTCGCTCATTCGGATGTAATACAGCGTGAAATCCGCCTTTTCCGTCAATTCCGTTACCGTTATTGCCCGTGTTTTCTGTTCCGTCAAAGAACGTTGGTAAACTAGCAATAAATTGTTGTAAAAGCATTGTGTCCTTAATCGTATCCATTAATGGGTGTTCACTACCTCCAGCAACCTTTGAATTGTAAGTTGAATAAACGCTTTCTGCTAATTTGATCCGTTGTTGACGTTTCATCTCTTTATCTTTTCGGGCGTTTGCCTCGTTTATTATTCGTTGCTGTTCTGCTAAGGATTCTTGAGCGTTAATATTTCCGTTGGCTGCTAATGTTTGTAGCAATGTGTATTGGCTTTGTGCCTTAGCAATTTCAATATCCATTTGAGCAATTTTCTTTTCCGAGTTTTTAATGAAAAAATCTGTTGTGGCTTTGATAAATTCCTCTTGTGTTTTTAAACGTTTTTCTAAACTTGCCTTTTCTGCTCCCTCAATTTTACCATTTCCTAAATTAATTATATCTAATTCAGCTTGTTTTTCTAATTGCGTTCGCTTGTTTACATCGTCAGTTTTTGCAAGGTCAAGTTGTAATTGCGCTTTAATTTGCGCCTCTTTTAATTTTCTTAAATCCTCTTCAGCTTTAATAATGTCTTTTGTTTTTCCCGACTGATTAGCTTTTGCCAATGCAATTTCTCCCTCAGTAACTGCAATTTCCGAAGATAAAACAGCTCTTTCCTCATCTAATAAAAGTATTCGTTCTAATTCGGCTGTGTCAAATAATGATTTTCTAGCTTCATTTTCACGCTCTAATAATTGGATATTTGTTTCTAATGCCTTACTATTATCAGTTGTTGCTTTTGTTGCTCCATTAACTACTGGAATATATTTATCAGCTGTTTCTTGAGTTAAAAATAATTGAGACGCTCCGTAACCTTCTAGTCTTTTTTGAGCGTTTGCCATTTCTTTATTTAAAGCCTCTAATTCTGCTTTATTCTTTTCTAACCCTGACGAATCAAAGGCTTGTTCTTGTGAAATCCCCGTTTTTAATAAACGTTGATATTCCATATTAATACTAAATTGGTCTTTTTGTTTTTGATTTATCTTAGCTTGTAGTTCATCTTGTTTCTGCAAATTTAAAGTAATAAACTTTTCATTTTTTTGCATTTGATATTTTTGCCTTTGGAATGAAATATAATCTTTAATTGCCAAATTTAATTGAGCCTGAAAAGCCGTTTCGCTACTAAGATTTTGTAACGTTGTTCCATATTGAGCGTTAATTTGTTTAATTAAACCATTTCTTTCCTTACTATTTTCATTCGTTTTTTTCAATTGTATTATTAACCCTACAAATTCAGCGCTTTCCTGAGCTATTGTTTCTCTAGCTCTTATTGTTTCCTCATTTGCTCTTTTTTCCGCTTCCTCACGTTTCTTCGTTGCCTTTTCAGCCTCTTCATTTCCACTAACTAAACTGTAAATACCATAAGCCAACGCAGCAATTCCCGCAATAATTGCAATAATAGGGAGGGCTTTCATTGCCTTACCTAATCCATTTGTAGCAACAGTCGCTCCAACAGTTGCAGTCGTTTGAACTTCCGTAACCGTTGTATCAACAACCTTTGCAGTTGTAAATATTCCTAACTTTGACGCTGCTGCAATAAATGACGCTTTAATTTCTGTCATTGTATCGCCTAATGCACCTAAACTCGTCAGGGCTTCACTCATTGCGGCTAATTGTTGTAGTTTCAACATGGCTTGCATTGCACCCTCCGATTCAATCCCAAACAATCCCATTGCTCCAGTCATTCCAGCAAAGGCATCAATACCAACTTTCCCAGCTTTTGCAATTCCTGTTCCTAAATTCTCAACAGCACTACCAGCGGTTGATTTAATAACGGCATTTGTGTCCATTATTTTGTCCTTTAGCTCTCCAGCGTCAATTGTCATTTGCTTAAAACGTGGATCGGTTGACTCCATATTTTGAAGGGCAACAGTCATTTCACGCAATTGTTGTTTTAATCCTTTTGTAGCACCCTCGTAATTCCCTACATTTCGGAAATTGTCTCCAACAGTTTTATCAATTTGCTTTAATTCAGCATCTCCAGCCTGAGCCGCAATAGTTACCTCTCTAAATTGTTGCTCCAATTGAGCGTATGCAGCCGTTCCACTTTTACCCGCCTTTTCAGACGCTAATAATTGCGCTCCTAATTCCTTAGATTGGTTTTTTAAGTCTCTAGTTGTTGCAGCAAGTTGTTTATAAGTGTCCAGCTGAACTTTTGACGCTTCCGTTGTTTTCTTTAAAGCGGCTGCATTAGCTTGTTCAATTTTTGCCTTTTGTTGTGCTGTTCTAATTTCTTCTTGAACTAACTTTTGTTTCTTTATTTCAATATCAATAAGCGCTTTATCAGCCGCAATAACGTCTTTTGTCGCTTGTGCTAGTACTTTATCAATTTGAATCGACTTATTTTTAGCATCATTTGCTTTTTGAGTTGCAGCAACAAAATTGTTTATTCCTTTCGTATTCCCAAAATCAGCTCCTGACAAATCCTTTTTGATATTTGCCCCCATTTTTTTAACCTCCGCATCAATTTCTTGAAACGTTAAAATGGTTTTTTCCGCTGAATTTCTTATTCCTAAAAAGATGTCTTCCTCTGCAAATATATCACTTGCGCTTATTTTCTTTGCCATATTCGTTCATTAAATTAAAATATTCCTTTGTACTAATTTCCTTTGCATTAACCCAACTCCCCAACCATTTACTTAAATGGATTAAAGACTGTTCAATTGTCATTCCGTTACCTCCATTCACCATCATAGCGTCTAAATTTGCTATTTGCATTTCTATTTCAGTTAGTTTAAAACGTTCCCTTGTCAAAATATAATCAACTTCCAACAACGCTTTTTTCTTCATAGCGTTAAGCAGCTTTTTATAGACTTCGTTCAATCCATATTCTGCAATATAACTGTCATAAATTCTTTCCCATGCTTCAATATCTTCTTGTTCTGTGCCTTTTTTATCCTTTCTAACGAACGTTAAATCATTAGACGTACATTTTATCCAATTAAATAAAGGGAGCTCCTCAATCCCCTCGTAATAATCGAAGTGTTGTTTCGTAATATTTGTCTTTGACTTTCTTAATAAGTTTGATTTTACTCTCATCAGTAAGCCCCAAAATTTTGTCCGTAAATCTTTCCAATAAGTCCGTTCCGTCATCTTTTAATCCGTCTGCGTTTATAACTATGCCATCAGGCAATACTTGAAGCATAAAACTACGGTAAAAATCACCCGTATCAAAAAGCGTGTAATGACTTCCCGCCACTTTTGTTGGATTATATTCCATTTCCGTAATGATTGAATAAGTACCAATAACCTTGTCATCTTCGTTTACCCCTTGCTCGAATAATTGGTCAATACGAATGAAATCTAGTACTTCAGTTTTGAATTTAGTGTCATAAAAGACGTAAAACCATATCTCTTTTTGTGAAATATGTATTGTTCGTTCCATTAAATCCCCTAAAACTGTGTCCATTAGTCCCATGATTACAAAGTTACAACAAAAAAGGGAATGAACTTAATCACTCCCTTTTAGATTTTTGCGTTAATATTACTTTGTTGAACGCTTTTTAAGACCTTTATTCGCTAAGTCAAACGCTTTCTTTACCACCAATGGGTTAACGTGCTTAAACAATAACTGTGCGTCTTTTAGCGATTTGTCAGTCAAATGAATGACCGCAAATTGAATATGACCAACCTGAACGTACATTATACAGCAACATAAGTTAACTCACCATCAAATCCTGACTTCACAATTGATAAAGTCAAAGAATCTAATGCCGTTTGAGCAATGTAAGTAAGTGTATAATTACCCTCTAAAGGTAAATTCTCAACAGCCGTAACCGATACAGTCGACGTTGTTGTGTTGTTGTACAAAGCGAAATCCGCAGAAATAGCACCACTAAATTTAATCGGATTTAAAGCCGTTCCATAGTCTAATACAGCATCAAACGTTACACTTGTCGCAACAATCACTTCATTCAACAAATTAACGTCAACTAAACCGTTTAAATCGTTAAAATTGATTCCAGCCTCAGTTGGTGTAATCATATACATTGTAGACTCATCAAATAATCTGTCAAAGTCAAATCCTAACATGATTTTTTGTGTTGTTGAATCAGTCGCAAAAGTGAATGTTGGGTTAAAACTTGGATTGTCAACTGTGATAGGATATAAGCCACCATCATGCTTTGAACCTACCAAATTTCCGTTTACATCAACGATATAAACTCCGAAATCAACACATCTGTTGTTTTGTAATTTACCCAACAATGTTGGCGTTGAATCTTCAGCCCATAATTCACCAGCAAAAGAACGTTTTCCTTGTCTAAGGAATACCATACGTCCTGAATTAGCCTCTTCAAATTGACTATCCGCTTTCGGTAACTCTACATTCTCAAAGTTTGGAAGTGGGAACCATCTTTTTGACGCATCCGCTTCGTTTACCAATGTTGCCCATGTAGGTAATGGAGCTGACAAATCCAAAAAGTTTGCTGTTCCATCCGTTGCAAATAACGGGACCATTATTAATTTGCTTGTTACGCTCTGAAGTGATACGCAATTAGGTCTCCCCGTATTACTTAATCCACTTGCGCAATTACATCCTATACTCATAATTTTAATTTTTATTATTTAACATTTACAATTTTCCTTATACTTTGTGAGCGTAATTCTTAACTCCACCCCACTTAAATTTGCATCCAAAATGTTCTGAAACATTCCGTTTTCTTGTTCAACGCCAAACCTCGTAAATTCGACAATCTCCCAATCTTCAATAGTTTTAAAATTTCTGTTTTTGTTGATAGTATTGATAAACTCCATTGCTAGTTGTTCCATTGGATAAACAACCTGAGTAACATGGTCCGCTGTGTAATAATTCGTTATATCCGTTTCATCTAAAAAGAAGATTCGCAATGAACTTTCAATATCAATTGTGCTTTCACGTCCAAATTGTTTGTAATTTAACGAGCCTAACAGCCAAATAATCGGTGTTTTTGAACTTACATTGTTGCTTAAAATAGTCCATTCTCTATTCGTGGCTTTCTTTGTTCCATGAATAAAGAACGGTCTTGGCAAAAAGATTGTCCCGTCTAATAATACCAACGGATTTATTCTTTCGCCAATTAAATACTCGTCCTCTTCTAATTCAGTAACTAAGAAATTCTCACCATTGCACAACACTGATTTGCCTACTCTAGTCCATTTCGTTTTACAGGAATACGTCTTTTCATTGGTTATGTCAAACACTCCCTGAATGGTGTTATCCATGTCGTAGACAATATTTTGGACGATATTAGAAAGCTCGTTTATCATACCCAATATGCTGTTTGTTTCTGTTGACCATTGAACGTACTAAAATCCCCTTTTCCAACGTACGTGATGTTAAAAACAGCGTTATTGTCACCCCCTACAACCGTTGTAGTTATTCCAGCAACGTAATTGATTCCAGCAATATTAACCGTACCACTTGTTACAACAAAAAAGTTATCCGCCACAATATTTAAAGTCAAATTCCCATCGCCATAAATCAGCGTTTGTGTTCCGTTATTAATCTGAGAATTGTAATTTGTCCCTCCATTTGCTAGTGTAACCGTTACAACTTGTCCCGTTGGGGCGTTCATATTGATTTGAATGTACGTTTGGATTGCCTTATAACTCTTTATTGCTTCATTGTACCTTGTATAAATCATTGAATACAACGTGCTGACTGGCTCCGAATTTTCACTAATCGGACGAACATTTCCGTACGGTGTCATTTGATTAATTAGATCCTTTGAATACTCGAAATAAACAAATCCCTTTAACATCTCTTTGATTCCCTCAGAAATAATCAATTGTCTTAACGTTACATTTTCATAAAATGGATTGAAAACCTTTAGAAAGTTAGGGGATTTTGGTACATTTAAGACACTTAAATCACTCATGAACTCATCGTATAGCTTAGCTCCAAATAACTCTATTAAATAACGCTTTTCGTACTTAGTTATGTAATCTTGTAATTTAGTTACATCATACATTCCCGTACTTAATTGATATTTTCCCGTAAAATCTTGAACTGTTAAAAACATCTACTTACTTTTTTAGTTTTCCGAAACCTTTTTTAATGAAATATTTTAGCATTTCACCACTAATTTTAAACATCACTCCTTTTGGTAAATGCTTTGATTCTCCATTTCCAACAAATTCATAAATAACCTTGTCATCAATTTCAATCGTTGCGTGAACGCCACTAGAATCTTTGTCAATATGAACGTCAATTATTCGAGTATCTAGGTCTATTTGTGTTCCTTTAATATCTCTTTTAACTTTCAATTCAGCATTATTCACGTTTATATTTACGTCAATATCCTTTTTTTTACGAGTTCTTTTTTCCATTGTGCAAATTTAAAAGGGGGGTTAAGAATATCAACCCCCGTTATTTTTTAATTATGGTGCAACAGCCAATGCAGCAATTGCAGTTGCGATTGTTCCGTCAACGAATGCTGGATAATCGTTTGCTTTAACGTATTGAACCAATCTAGCTTCAGCAAGGATAGTAACCATGTTTCTTTGGAAATCATCGTTTACATAACCTACTTGTACATTCATTGACTCTCTCATTCTAACATTTGACTTCGTGAAATCACCTACTAAAAAAGTACCTGCAACCATATTAGTTGTAGAAACAACAACAAGATTAGCCACTCTATTTACATCCATTAAGAACATAGGGTAAGTGTATTCTCCTGTTGACGACTTAGTCAATTGCATTGCAGCAACGTCCTCAGGATTCAATACAACGTGTGTAGGCTCAAAGTTAGCGTTTTGTATTTGTGCAATTGCCACTCTAATAACATCTGAGATGTTTGGAGTTACAACAGTTCCAGCAAATGTACCAGCTGAGAAAGTAACCGAGTTAGTTAAAATACCATTGATTCCACCAACTGCTCCATTCAATAAAGCGTCTTCGATTGCTTGGTCAACAGATGCCATTAAGTCTCTATTGATTTCAGACTGAACGAATGCAAGGTCAGCCAACATTTCCTTAGAAATCTTAACAGTTCCAGCAATTTTCTTAACTTCTTCAGAAATTTCTTCATAAGACGGTTGACCTGAAATCTTCACTCCAGCTTCATCAATCCAACTAGACGCTGTTTGAACGCTTTGAGAGATGTAAGTAACGAATTTAGACGCTGTTGTACCCATGTTCACAATGTCACGAATCTTAATGATTGGACGAGCAATTGTAGAAACTCCAGCCTCTAATGTAGAAAGTGCGATGTTACCCGTATAGTCACCATCGATTGTTGTGTCATAAAGAGCTTTAGTCTCTAATGTCATCATTCCGCCCTTTTCAGCTGTTTGCTTGATTTTGTCGATGTTAGCAACATACGCTTGAGAGATTGCCTCACCAAGTGAACGTGGCTTACGCTCAGACTTGAATCCTTTTTCAGCCATTGCTTCCATTTTACCCTCAAATCTAGCTATTGCTTTTTCGATTTCTTGAGATTTAGCCTCTAATCCTTTAAGGGCATCAACATCACTTTTAAGACCGTCTAGGTCTGCTTTTGTTGGCATTGTTGCCAACGTTTCATTGAACTTAGTGTTGATTTTTTCAACTACTTGTTCTGGTGTTAAATTTTCCATTCTTTTTTTTTTGTTTTTACTTTTTGTTTAAAATTTACTTATTACTGCACTCCAATTGAACGCTTCGACTGTTATTAGTGGCTCGATAATAGGTGAATGTTCTTTTACGAACGGCTCACTTTTTGCGAGTATTAACATCTGACTGTTCAAATATTTTAATTTCATTTCCATTTCAAATAGACGCTCATCTGAGCCCTTACCATTTGCAAGTCCTTTGATTAATAAGTCTATTTCATTCGAGATTTTGACCGCCTTTTCGACCTTGTCTTCTGACTTCATTACATCAACAACGTTTGTTTCGCTATTTGCTCCAAATGTAACTGCCGAACCTTCGTATAGTTTCAACTCACTGATTTGATAATAACCTTGAGACGACAAAGTGCTGTCATCAATCCATCGCATTTTGTCTTGTATGTATTGAAAACCGATTGAATGTTCTCGAATTATTCCATCGTTGTAATCGTTCCAAGCATCTTCACCGATTGTTGAATTACCTAATTGACCAACAGCATAAAGACCGATTTCATCCTCTCCTATTTGATTGAATTTACCTATTTGTTTTTCCCAGTCGTGCCATCTTAAAAATGCGATTTTACGGTTAGATGAACTTTCGGGACCACGTTCTTGTATTGACTTGGTAAACGCCCCTTTTTTAATCATGTCGTTATCCGAATCGATATTATCGAACTTCGCTAGGTAGATAGCCACTTGACGTTTGTCGGAGCTTATGTCCTTTATTTCAGCTGCTCCTTTGGTTTGGTAGTTAGTTGATTTCATAGTTAAAACGTTTGAGGTGTTTGAGGTATTTCAGGTGTTGCCGTTATCATTGATTCAGCGACAATACGGTCATATCCGTAATAGTTAACTAAGGTATTAACCGCTATTTCGTTAGTCATTTGTCCCGTTGCAACAGCTGTATTAAGTGAAATTATACCGTTTAAACCACCTACTGTTCCTCTAAGTTCTGTTTGCGCTTGGATAAGTCCGTTTTGTTGTGCTTGAGCCTTGTCAATAGGCTCTAATTCATAGCCAAATTCCGCTGCGTATTGTTCCTTTGTAATAACTCCATCAGTTAATAATAGGTTATACGCTGTTACTTTCTCAGTTAACGCCTGATATTCTGCTAACTCATCCGCTTGTAGTACTGGTAAATGATCAAAACACGCTTCAATACGGATACCTTCCTTATCCATCCCCAATTGGTGGCAAATTGAATCATACATTTGTTGCGTTTCAGGAATAATTGTATCAGTATAAACCATACGAATCGAATCCTTAACGTTGCTGAATGTACTACCTTTATCACTTGAAAATAAGTTTGCGTTCATTCCGTATGCGTCAATGATAGCCATTTTGTCAGCTGTAAGCTCTTCAAACAACATCAAATCTCTTGTCGGATAACTCATGGATTGCCAGTTAACCTGACTTTCAGTGATTATTATCTCGTCTTTTGAACGGTTAAACCAATCCTTTTGTATTTCTCGTTTCTCTTCGGGAGTCATAGGAATAGCACCACCGATATCCGAGTTTTGAGCCGATAAAATACCTATTGCTCCGATATTCTCTAGTAGTACATTTCGTTTGTGATAACTTGCTTTGATGTTTGATAGTGGATATTTGAGCGCATCAATTCGGCTTGTAGGCTTAACAATGCTCATTCCATCCGTTGTTGTTAAATAAATAACGTCCTCAATAGGTAATGTCTCAATCTTATTGTCATCGTATTCGAATTTGTACCCATCAATCAACCCGTTTACATCCATTTGCTTTAACGTTTTACCGCTTGTCATGATTTGAATCTTATTACTTGGTAGCGGGACGAATAAATTACGTTGGTTAAACGCTCTTAATGGGCAATAACCGAACGCATTTGAATATAAAGCGTCATTAACCGACAAAGAATAAACAATATCTGACCAACTTTGAACGGGATTTGGTCGCTTTACCATATCTAAAAACCAATGATCTGTTATTTCAACGTTATCCTTGTCATATAATTTCGGAATGTTACTGCTCATCATTGACGCTCTCTTGTCGATTACAGCTCTGAACTCTGGAATAGTTAAAAACCATTCCCATGCGTTATTTGTGTCAATCCATATTGCGTTTTTAACCCCCCAAACCTGATTTTGTATAGGTCTAAGGCGGTTAAATTGATTTATAAATCTATTTTGTTGTCCTGAATTGACTCCAAAAAAAGAATCCCAAAAGTTAATCTCCATTCTGTTTTGATTAGAATTTAAGCAAAGTTACGATAAATTTTTAAACATTGATTGTACAAAAATACTTAATCCAGCCAAACAATCTGGAGCGTCATCGTTTTTATTTTTTCCCTCCTTGCTAAAACTTAGTACATTTTGTATAAATAACTCGCTTTGATTGTCCCCATTACGCACAAAAATCATTGAATTCATGACGTGTGCTGAACTCATTATAATCCTGGTTATCTTGTTTTGCGTGTTATGGACCTGAAGTATTCGTGTTTTTGTCTGTGTTTGTAATTGACGGCTAAACATTGCACCCATCGAATTTGATTCAACCCGACAATATGTAACCTTCCATTTGTCCAATAACGCAGCGGTTTGAGGGATCGTAATATCGGTGTTATCACGCGTCATTAAATAGTCAACTATAAACAGCTGTTTCTTGATTACAGCGCAAATCGCAACAGACGTGTAATCAGTGCCTTGGTCAGAAACGTCCACGTAGCCAATACAACCTTCAATTGGGTTTGATTTCGTGATTTCTGCGAATTCGTCTTTTGATAGGAAATTAAGGTTATTAAATAGCCTACCTTTCATGTCAACGGGTTGTTGTTGATATTCAGCCTCCCATATTTCGGGTGCTGTACGTTTCTTTTTTTCGATATATTCAGCTGTTGTCAATACGTCCTCACAAAATGACTCCCCTTGTTCATTCATGGCGCTTACAATAATGGATTTATCGTATATCTTTGACTCAATATTACGCCCTATAACGTCGTTTAAACTCCAACGTGTTCCTATGTCAATCCTTGCGCAACCGCTCTCAAATCGTGAATCATGTGTTGATTCCTTCCATTGATTGATTCGGTCGTTAACGGTGTCGGACAATGCGTCTTCAATACCTCTATAAAGGTCATCTGTTATTGCAACGTTTGACGCTCCAAACCCGATAATTGTACCTCCAACACCAGCACCAAAATAACCTACTTGTTTGCTAGTATTGGTATTCCATCCTTGAAGATTAGATTTGTCATCTGACAAGGTTACATTGTTGAAAACTTTACGGTATTTGTCCGATTTAACGATTGCCCGAACATCATAACTGAACTTAAGAAATAGCGTAGCTGTACACGTATTCCGCATTACTGACTTGTCAGGGTTACGCCCAATGGTCCAGGCGCAAAATAATGACGTAATATAAGATTTTCCCGCTCTTGGTGGCATTGAAACGGATAAACTTTTGATTGTTTTTTGCTCTATTTCTTGGAATGCGTCCGCTATTTCCTTGAGAAAAGGTCGGTTATGAAAGAAAGTAGGATCATAATAACGGCAAAACTCCCATAGTGAACGTCTTGACAACTCTCGTCTAAGCAATTCTTTTGCGTGTTCTTTCCTCTCATTCATCTTCGTTTAATAAGTCCTTTAATTCATCCGTTGTTAAGCTGGATAGGTCTATTTCGGTGTTCGTTTGCTCGATTTGTTGAACGGGTGCGCCATAAGCTGAATCAAGTACTGCCTTGTAAGCGTTTGTATCTTCTTTTTCGATTGCCTTATTGATTTGGGCTAAGTGCATCTTTAACTCGTTGTCGTTTAGTGACAATAATTCTTTTAAAATGGTGCTTCGATTTCGCGCTCCCTTGGGTCTTCCATTAGGATTTGGGGCTTCACCTTTTTTCCATGCTGGTCTTAAATTTTCCTCGTTTGCCATAATTCGGTATTTTTTCGGTATATTTTAATCTATTTTTTCGTGTTTCGGTACGGTACTATTTTATTCAATAAATCCTTTCGTTTTCCGCAGTTGCACGTCTTTATAACGCTCTTAACTACTTTGGCTATTCCAGTTGCTTCAAGTATGTTCTCTACTGTGTCCCCTAGTCCTTTAGGTTTTTCCTTTAATCCCATGCTTTTATTGCGTCTCTTATGTGCTTTCCGAAACCTAGTGTATCCATTTCCCTCCTAAACTTTCTATTTTGCGTGTAATCGACTGTTAACTGTGCTGAAAGGCTTATCATTTCTTTCTGTGCTTTACTCATTAGCTTAACGCATAATTTTGAGCGTATTTTCTTAAATATTTTCATTGTTAAATTGTTTACAAAATGATTCAAAACTATTATTATAGACGTATTTTCTCATCTTTGGTGTCATTTGCATAAATGTCCCCCAACATCTTCTAACAAACCATTTGGTTAATTGCTTACTATTTTTCATTTTTCGTGTTTTTAAAGGTTAATATCCACGAATCAAATGATAAAGGTTTATAATTAATCATTAAATACTTTACAGTTAAAAATTTCCCATGTGGTTTTGATACCCCATGCCAACCATTTTTGGCGTGTGGATTCTTTGTTCCAATATTCCAATCTTCGGTAGGTGTATAGAATGTTGGCTCGTATTGAAAAAACAGTCTTTCAACCATATAATCAATATACTGTTCTAATAATAATATTCTCGATTCAATAGTCATTTTTTCGTGTTTTTAACAAACTATATTGTTCTGCTAACCATTCTACTGCTGTCATAATTTCAGTCCTCTAAATCCATGCAGTAAATAGGCTCATTCACTCCTAAATTACCACATCCGTATGTTTGATTGAATAAATCTATTGCTTCAAAGTAATCAATTCCCTCTCTCTGTATCAACTTAACAATCTTTTTTACTGAATATATCGGTAAATCACTTGAAAGGTCATAACCTAGAATACAATTATCGTATTCTTCAGGCATTTTTCGTTCCGCACTTCCGCTGATTTCGTAATAATCTCTCAAAATAACAGTTTAAAAAGTGAATAAATAGCGTAAATCAAGCTGAATGATATAACCCTGACGAATGAAGATGTCATTTCCTTTTGACCGGTAAACCATGCTTTGATTTTAGGTTGTTCTAACCATATCAAAAAGACTAATAGGAATCGGTCAAATACAAATATTGCTGTAAAAAATGGGATTAATATTAACCCTAGAATTTTACGCATTTTCTGTTTATTCGTGTTTTTCATATTACAAATGTATTAATTTTCTGTTGAATTTCGTAAAAAATAGATGTAATGGAGGTGTCCGATTGTTACGGTCTTAAGTATTCCTATTCCATTGCGCCTAAATGCTATTATTAGCCTATGCAAATCAATATCCGTATAAACACATACAGCTGGGAGTAAATCGTAACTAAACTCTATTGAATAACCGATTATTGTTTCGTCTTTTTGAGTTTGAACAATAATTGTTGCAATCCATTCCTCAGTTGGAATTCCATTTCGATATTTAGCGCATTGATTCACTAGTTTTTTTGCGAAAGTTACAATTTATTTTGGTCATTTAGATATTTACCTATTTTCTCCAATGTAGTTGTATGGATTCCTTTTTTCTCGTTTCCTGAATGAAGATAGATCCAAAGTTGATTTTGGCTTATTCCTGATTCCTTTGCAAACTTGTTTTCTGAAATATTATTTTTAGTAATATAATCAGTTATTAATTTGCGTGTAATTTTATTGATATTTGATAGTTCTTTGAGTGTCATTCTTTCGTGTTTTTAAAGGTTTTATTGTAGTATTGTTCTGACGTAGTATATTCATCATCTATACCTTCAAGATATGCTGTACAAATTATTTCCTTTTCCATTTCTTTGGCTTTGTCCCATAGTCTATCATTTTCTATTCTAAATGGATTAGCCATTATTTCTTCTGCTAACCATTCTACTGCTGTAATCTGTTTATTGTTGTTCATGTTATTCTGATTTAGGTTCACTAATTCTTTTTCTATAACCATTGCAAATATCAAGAATGAAGTCTATTTTATCTTCTTCTGAGTCAAATCCAGTCATCATTTCATTTAATGTGTCTTGAAGTATTGCTACTTGTTCATTTATTGTTTTATGCTCTTCCATCTTATTCTGATTTAAATGTTTTATTGTAGTATTGTTTTGCTTCTCCATTTCTACTTTTACCAAATGGTGGAGAATAAAAGCCAGAAATGTGAGCATCTATTATATTTTGCTTAAATAACTCATTAGCTTCTGCTATATCTGAACTATGTAAGATTCCATTTTCTGCTAGTCTTTCTACTAGTAAATCTATTGCTGTCATAACCTTGTATATTTATCTATTATTACTGTAATCATTATTAATCCAATGGCTATTACACCTATTATTATTTCTCTGCTCATCTTATCTATTTATGTTATAACGTTACCTAACAAACATTAAAACGTCAGTTAGCCTTTCGTTAGTGGCAATGCCATTTAGTAGCATCATCACCATTTTTAAAACTTTCGATAATCGTTCTATTTTCAAGTGTGTATCTAAAATCCAATTTATGTAATTCTATATACCAATTAACAAAGTCTATAACCTTGTCATCATTCCAGAAGGCACTGCCACTAACAGCACCTAAACAAGATGGCTGGTTCAGTTCTTCGTTCATAGCTTTGTAATCTCTTTCATCCATTGTTCTTCGTATTAAGTTTCGAGGTATAATCAGCCCCCTCGTTTAGCTGCATTCCGTTAGGTGCAATATTACGAACGCAACCGAACGAAAATTATAACACTAATTCACTTTCAACTATATCAAAATGATTTCCATAGACACTATTAAAATTGTTAGCATATTGTGTAGCATCTTCAAAGCGAGTAAAAGATTTAACTTCATTTTGAAATACTTCAATCCCATTAGAGAAATAAGGTATAACTGTGTATATTTTCATTTCTTCTTTCATATTATGCGTATTTAACTATAAAATCTTTTTTTAATTTATCTATATCTTCAGGTCTATAAAAACTTGAAGAATGTTCTGTTTTTCTTGTGCCATCTGAATTATAAAATTTCACTATTCCATTTGGACATAAAACAACAATATCTTTATTTTCTTTATTTTCTTTATTCATAATTTTAATTTTTAAAAAATACAGCACCTAACAGCATCTATACGCAATCACGTACATATCCAAGGTGCGTATAGTTGCAAAACGTTATTCTTTTAACTTCGCTTTATATTCCAAAAGTACATTATTTTAAATTAAAAACAATTGTTTCTCTTGTATTTTGTTACCTTTAGATTTATTATCTTTTTCCCATAACGGTTGAAAGTTTGTATAATGATTTAATTCAATTAAATGTGCTTCGTCTCTTGCTAATGATACGGGATAAATATGGTCTAAATGCCACTTACCTTGATTGCTCCAATTCATTCCTTTTGTAAATTGTTTTTCTAAATGTGCTTTGAATGTTTCAAAGTTGCAACCTAAAATATTTGCTGTTTTAGTATTCTTTTTATAACCTTGCTTTTTTAATTGACCACAAATTAAACTACTAATACTACATCTTAATTTAAATAATGAGTCTGTTTGTTTTCTTTTTTTTATTGATTCATAAATTTCAATCTTATTTTCTTGAAACCATTTCATTCTATTTTCAATAATTTTTTCTTTATTGTCCAAAAAGTATTGTTTTTTATATTCAGATATTTTTTGCTTATTATCTAATTGATATTTTTTTACTTTTTCTTTGTTTTTTAATTGATATTGTTTAGCCTTATCTTTATTATATAAATAGTATTGTTTTTTATATTCATTTTGTTTTTGTTTATTCTCTAAATTATATTGTTTATTGCAACATTTACATTTGTATTGATTCTTGCTAAAATTCAATAAATCTTTTTCTACTTTACATTTACTACAAATCTTCATAAATTAAAAACCCCATTAATCAGAGGTGGTAGTCTCATCATAACGGGGATTTTCTAAAGTTCTTAATATCGCTACCACCCGACATTACAAATATACAAAATTTATTTTAATCTTTCCTTATAAATTTTAATTAATTCTTTTAATTCAATCTTCGTGAATTTTCTTGTTTCGTATGCTTTTTCACGCAAAATAATAAATTCGTCTTTACCTATTTTCTTCTCAAGATTAACCCCGTACTCGATTAGCGAACCATGCAAAAATGTATTACAGTATTCGCATTGAAGATGTACGTTGTTCTCATCAAATCTAACATTTGCGTGACCTCCACTTGAAAAGTAGTGACCTGCGTTCTCTTTTTTACAAGGCTTGTCGCAAGATATACAATTTAAACCTGCATCACGTTGTCTTATCCACTTATTAAACACCTGCTGAGTCATCTTAAGATAATCCTGAAGCGTTAATAAATCTTCCTTCTGCTTAATCTTCTTTTCTTTCTTTATACTGGCAAGATTCTTTAATGCTTGTGCAGTCTTTAAACATACCTCACATCGGTTAGTTGATAAAGTAGAATTGAACTTTTTAATCGGCTTGAATGGTTCGGAACACGTTTTACAGATATTCATAACGTATCCCAATCAGTTAAAACAAACTCTAAAGATAAACATATACATTCATTATTTTCATAATATCCTTGAGCCTTAAATCCACCACTAGCAATCCTATAATCTTCTTTACTAATTAAACATTTATCATATACTTCAATTAATTTTAATCTAGCATTTTGTCTAATTTCATATTCACTAGGTACTCCTGAAGATACCCATTCCCATTCTAAAAAATCCATAACTAAAGCTACTTTTCTAAAATCGAAAGAATCCATTATCTCGTCAATTAATTTTTGTTTTTTCATAATTCTACTGTTTCTTGTTTATTTATTAACTCTTTCTTCAAATATAGTATTTCTAATCGTAAACTGTTATTTAACTTCTCAAAACTCTCATTATCTTCTTCAAGCATTCTGAACACTTCTAAGCTATAGTTTAAATCATTTGCTTCACGTAGTATTACTTTTTGCTTTTCTTCGCTTACACGTTCTAATGCACCCCTAAAAAGCAATCGATTGATACTTATCTTTATGTTTAGTCTTGCAGTTGCTATTTCTGTTGATTTCATTTATTCGTGTTTTTAAAATGGCAATCCATCGTCAAAGTTATTATTTTGTTCCAATGGCTTGTAAAAATTCTGTACTTCTTCTGGTAATGGATTATATTTTTTTATCTCACCTCGTTTAGCAGCATAAATTTTGTTATGCGTATTTGGAGCAGCAACATCAATATCGTAATACGTCAAAGTGTTTAAATCAAAATGAATATCAATCTTTCCAACACTACCTACTGAACGTGGTTTTATCTTATTGAAATGTATTTCAGCTTGGTTGTGTTCAATATCTGCTCGGTGTACAGTAATCATACATTTACCACTATTAAACCATTCACTACCACCTTTCAAATCATAAGGACTTGGAGGATTTCTAACTCCGTTAATCTTTTCAGTTAGTTTAGGATGAATAATTGTATGCAAATGTAAGTTATGTTGTTCTGCAATATGATTTCTATAAGGCAATACTACTTCTAAATAAGTTGCATAACCTCCATATTTCTCATAATCGTGACTCATATCTTTCCAACTATCAATACTTGCCGTATGTAGTTCTTCAGTTTGTTTAATTGCTGCTGCTATATCCCAAAATTGCATCGGAGTTAATTTTGCTTTTACATCTGTTTTAGTTAATACTTTGAAATGGTCTGTTACCCATTTGATATTATCTTCAATTTCAGAATCAGTAATTGAATTAACTTTTTTAGGGTCAAAACTCTTGCTCGTTTTTTTATGAATAAAATCTGCAATTATCTCAACATTATTTCCAACGTCAGGAAAGTATATTAAATGCTTCCATCCATAAAACAAAGAAGTATTCATAAGTAACTCCATTAATACTTGTGTTTTACCACTCATTGGAAACCCAGTCCAATCTGTACAATTACCTAACTGCATTGAATAGTGTTTATCTATCTTGTCAAAGCCTAAATAAACTCCTTTATCGTGATAGTTATCTCTATACTCCTTTAGTTGTTTAAGAACATCACTAGGCTCTGTTATTTTAAATCCCTCCATTATTGCCAAGCTGCTTTAAATTTAACATCTAATTCTGTTTCTGATGCATTTAAATATTTTGCAAATACATCATTTCTTAAAAAGTGAGAAGGTACTATCATTTGATTATCATTTACCCAAGTAGACTTACACATCTCTTTAAAAGCATTATCAAAATCTTCAGCAGTATAATTTAATTTTTTAAGTGCTAATAAGTTGTTTATGTCGGTAGGAGTTAAAGTCTTAAATTTACCAACCACATTTTTATATTTCAACTTGGTATTATTAAACCACAAAATAAATTTATCTATATCTTTTTTAGAAAGTTTTTCTTTTACGTCTTGTACTTTCTCTTTCTCTTTCTCTTCTACTTGTACGGTAGGGGGTAGTTTACCCCCATCGGTAGGGGGTACGGTAGGGGGTACAGTAGGGTCTAAATCAAGAACTTCTCCAGTCTTGTCTTGGTATCCTTTTACTTGGGAATCAATACTATTAGTCTGACTAATGTATGCAAATTTTGCCATACCTTTTAAATTAGTTGGCTTAATTCCTAAAAACTGTCTGTCTAATAAAGCATCTATAAACGCAATCTTATCTTTATCATTTTCAAGTTCGTTGTAAACGTCGTAATAACTCCTAAAGAAGTTAAATCCTTTTCTTTTAGTTAATTTCATATTTAAGATATTGAAGCTATTTGTTTACGTAACTCCTTTGACAATTTAATAGCCGTTTCTTTATCTAAAGAGATAAATGAAAGTGGGAAATTTCTACCCTCATCAATTTTGATTGTAATTTCATTATATGAATTTCGAAAACATTCAATTGAAATTTCTTGTGTTCCTGACTGTTTAGTTCCGTAGAACAATAATTTGACATTTGCCATAATTTAATAAACGTTTTAGGTGTACGAGTAACCGTTAAATATAAAAAAGCCCTATTAAGGTAGCCACGGTCAAACGGCATCCCTTAATAAAGGCTTAAACTAAAATCTTTCTGTAATTGACCGTTACTTTAGATATGCAAATATAACTAAATATTCTTAATATTCAAATCTTTTTCTAAAAATATTCCTCTACGTGAATCGCATTCGTCTTGCCACTCATCTAAAAGCCATACATCGTATATTAAACTAGGTAGTACATCTGCTTTTAAGATAGCATCTTCTTTGCTTAAAGCGTTACCGATCCAATATGCAGGTTGATTTTTTCTTGTGTAAAATACTTTATAGTACATTTCGTTTAAATTTAGGTGAGCATCCAAATAAAATAGTTCTTTCAAACATTCCTCTATAAACTTTCTTGATTTTGTGCTTTTTGATTACATCAATAATAATCTTATTAAACACATCTTCTTCAATTTCATAGAAATCATAGTTAATTACTTTTTGACCTTGTGCGTTAAATGGTGCATTTTCAACTAATAAATCAAAGTTAGCTGAAGGAGTAGCATTGAAATATAGCAACTGGTAACATTCTAATATAGCTTTATCGTACATAGTTAAAAGTTTTAATAAATAATTCGTGTTTTTCTTTTGAGTCCAATAATAAACCGTCTATTGTTTTAAATATTAACAATTCACTATCAAAAACTAGATGTTTATGCAATCTTCTATGTGATTTTATATTCATAAAAAATACATCTTCCAAAAAAATATCGTTATAATTCCAGTGATGTAATTCAATTCCCTTTTCACATTTAAACTTTTTATGTAAACCTTTATAAATTGTAGAATTTTTCCAAGGTTTTAAAATAATTTCTTTTTTATGAATATCGTAATAATTTAATCGTTTATATTTTTCACGACCTCTTAATCTTTCTTTTTCTAAAAAATCTTCATTTAAAGATAATTCATTATATCTTTTTACAGAATCAGATTTAGCACATTCTTTGCATTTACCAAGATAACCATCACCCATTGCAGAGTGTTTGTAAAATTTAGAAACTCCCTTTTCAATATTACATTTAAAACACGTTTTTTTCATATTGTAAATATAGTTATTAAAAAGGAAGTTTCCAAACTTAAAAAGGTAAATTTTTAGTTTTTATTTACGAGATACTATAACTCTAAATTAAAAGGTAAATCGTTTGCTTCTGCTAGTTTACTACTTGTTGACTGCATACTCATACCGGTAGGTTTTGCTTCTACTCTTTCAACGAATTCAGCTTTTACAATCTTGCCGTCAGTCCAAGCTACTTTACCGTTACCTACAAAGTTCTTTTTAACCTTTGCTTCTCGGTCTTCTTCTGATTGTTGAATGAAGATACTAGCATTGTTGCCGTAATCGTCCATCTTTTCGTTAATACTCATTGTGTATTTAACCCATACACCACTTTCATTTTTAATACTAAAGTTCACTAATGCACTCATCTTAAAATTGTTTTTAGTTGATTATAATATTGACGAGCCTCTTTGACCCGTTCAATTATCTTTGCTTGTGCTTCTTCGTCTTTTTGCACAATAAATCTTTTAACTCTTAATTCATTCGGTATTTGGTCGAAATTATGTGAAAGTTGTACTGCATCTCTTACATCTAAATCTTCATCAATTAAATGTAACTTCCAATGTTCTCTTCTAACTTCATCTTCAACGATCTCAAATGGTGTGTTCATAAGACAATATACTAACTCGCTAGTATCGTGTCCCGTTAGCATCATATAACCTTGTAATTGCCAAAAATAGTCTTTATTTTTTAAAGTAGAATCAAACATTGGAAACGTACTACCATTCCAACTGCATTTAATATCTGCTAAAAAAGAATCTGTACAAATGTCAGGCTCTCCAGTTAACCATTCGTTATTAAATCGCTCTGTATTCTTAACTACGAAATCCCAATTAAGCACATCAGAAGCAAATTGAATAGCTTCATCTTCCATTTGTATACCTTTGTCAGTATAACGGCTTGAGAAGTCTTTATAAATACCTAGTTCTTTCTCTTTGAATACATCTTGAATGTATGTCTTTGCAGTTTCAGACAAAACCTCAGATTTGCTCCGAGATTCTGTCATAATTTTTCCTAGTGAACTGCATCTAAATAGTAATTCGCTCATAATAATTTTATTGCTGCTTTTTGTAACTCAGTTAATTCAAATTGATTCAAGTCTGAAACTTTAGCTTTGCCTTCAGATATTGCAGTTAATGCTTTCTCGAATCGTTCTTGTGGCATTGTAGGTTTCTTATTAACGTGTTTAGTCACATCGTTAGCATCGTCATCTTGCATACTTAAAGATAGTAAACTTTGAAGCGTGTAACGTCTAAAGTAAGAAATACAACCTCCTAACTTTTGTGGGTCGTTTAACTCTGGAAGTTTCATACTACTTTCAATCATATTACCATTTTCAATGTCAACTACCTGAGAAACCACAGAACCACAGAAAATAGGTTGTAATAGCAGTAAATTGTATTTATGTAGTATCGGTTCAACTACATCTAAAATAGTGTTTAAATCAGCGTATTTAGATTTAAAGAATGGATTGTCAGCCGACTTGTTAATCTTTCCGATTTCTTGTTTAGCCAAGTGTAGCTTGTAATAAATTCCGTTTGGCTTTGGAATTGCATCTTCAAAAGAAATAGATTGTTTCTCTTGGAATTCTCCTTTTGTTTCAAAGGCTTTTGTTTCGTTTTTCATCTTGTTTTATTTTTAGATTGTTTACAAATATACTACTTATTAACTAATATATGACTAATTGTCGATATTTTTTCTTTATTTCTGCTATCATATTCATAAATAGTAGCAGTCATTGGATATAATTTATTCAGAATCCATTCATCAAAGTTAGCCAAAACAATACTTTCAGCTACTTTATCAACTTTTTTTGTGTTTATGTGATGGTGAGCAGCATCGTGATTTTTTAAGTTAATTACTTTGGCAATATCTTCGTAAATCATTCCTTTTTTTCTAAGCAATTTCGCTGCATTAGTCTTCATTTGTTGATAGAATAAACCACGATATTTAAACTTAAAGTATTCTTGAATGTCTAATTCTGTTGCTTCAGAATTTCTGTTAATGTATGTTTCTATTTCAGTCATTTTCCATTGATTTAAGCCATTCTCTAAATAACAGCTGGATTTGTATTTGTTGGTCTATTAATTCGATGTCAACACCTCGCATAAAGTAATTATCAAATCGTCTAATTGATGCTATTAAATCGTTTGCAACCATCTTCATTTGTTGATTGAAGTTTTGGTCTTCTAAGAAATCTGCTAGTACTGGCATGATTCCGATTGCTCCTAGTAATTTTGTTTCTAGTTTTAGTTTCATAATTTTTTTATTTCTGTTTTAACTTCTTGCCAAAATTTATCTCTATCATCATAGCACTCTTTCATTATCTCATCAACTGCAATCAATGCACATTGTTTGCCTGCTATCCATCTTCTATCGTTTTTGTATGTCTGAATAAATCTACAAGTAAGTTCATTATCATGTATTACTTTATTGCATTTAGAGTATATCTCCATTGCTTTTTTATTTGCCGTCATTTTAATTGCTTTATTTGATTAAAAATATGTTGTGCCTTTTGATTGAAGTCTAAGCCTTTGCCCTCGTCTACCGTTGATTGAATCCTAATCTTTGCCTTCGTTGAAGGAACGTAAGTATTTTTTACTTCTGTTGGTTTAATATCTCTGTTGAAAAAATCTGTTATTGCTATCATCCTTGTTTTATTTTTAATTCGTTTAATTCTTTTTGTATTAACATTCTTTCGTAATGTTCTCTTTCAGCAGCTTCAAATTC
>Ga0105097_10000096_pt1 | contig 33317 bp, 30 predicted proteins | sample PPLLak12cMay2015_FD_87035 | JGI IMG/M metagenome (GOLD analysis project Ga0105097, IMG submission 87035) | Freshwater sediment microbial communities from Prairie Pothole Lake near Jamestown, North Dakota, USA - PPLs Lake P7 Core (1) Depth... | ecosystem: Environmental > Aquatic > Freshwater >...
CGCCCATCCAGAAACCTCCCCACCACGTTGTCTGGTTAGTTTTATACCTGTTGCCGTTTCGCCGCCACAAATCCCAGCTCTGGCAGGGTTCTACGAAACCAAGCTTTTTCGTATAAACCTGGTACGATTCCTCCATCATCCTTAATGCCCGTCTTCCCATAACTGTCGGATTAAAACCCGGATTTTCAACATACGACTGGGCCGACCACCAAATCACTGCATGCTTCGATTCCATCTTGCTGCAGCTTGCAAGATTTTCACCGGTATAAAAATTAAGCGTTGTATTGACCAGCAGAACATCTCCGGGCAAATCGCCAACCTCAACATAGTCGATGTAAAATATCTGGCCGTTTCCTGAATTGCCGAGCGGAAATACCCGAAGGTCGCGAAGCGTATCTCTCCACCACATCACAAGCCCCAAATCCAGCCTGTATGAATGCCAGTTACCGTCCTTGACAATCAGGCTCGACGGTATCGTAAACATCCGGCTCGAAGCATAACCTGTATTGGCAGTCGTGCCGAAATAAATGATAATATCATCATTAAAAGTGCTGGGAACCTTAATTCTTATCTGAAGATAATCAAAATAGCCGAAGTCCAAATCCGGACCGCCGCCAAAGTTGGATTTCTGAACATAAGGTGAAGCACCGCTTCCAGTGCCCGTTAAATAACCCCCTGTCGAAGCAAGGCCCGATACACTGCTGCCGGTCCAACCGTCCAGATTCCCTGCCGTTGCCCACTCGCCCACAATGAAGCTGTTCATTAGCCTGTCTGGCGGGTCAACGGTGTAAAAGACATCCTCCGCCAGCGCCGGCATGCCCATTGAAAGAAAAACAAACAAAATTCCCAGTGTCAAAAACAAAGACTTAATTTTTTTCACGACATTTCTCCTGTCAGAATAATTAATTCTTTTCCAAGCTTACTTTTTGCAGTTCCAGCCACCCAAATTGAGGAAGCGACCACCATTTCATAGTTGCACATATATTTATACCATATTTATGCAAAAATGTCACGCTAAAAACCTTATAAAGGCCGGTTTTTTGGCTGAAATTGGCGGTAAAAACCCTATATTTCATAAAATTCATACAATTAGCTCGAAAAATATCTTCATACACTAAAAGCCTGCAGCAAATCTGGGTTCTTAATATTTATAAATTCCACTTCCACCCTCCATTTAAACGCTACGCTCCTCATTTTTGATTTGTTCAGGAAGTCCTGTTTATTGATGAAAAACCTTTAACTGGGAGGTGGTGCCGGAACAACAAGAACTGAAATTGAAGGTGAATATTTTATATTTCCGAGCGAATCCTCGGCCCGCAATCTCAAAATGTGCCATCCGAGTTCTAATACCTGCCAGTTAAAACTCCAGCCGTCAGATGACTCTGTATCCTCTCCAATTTTTATATTGTCAACAAAAAATTCCACCTTAATGACCGCTCCCAATGTGCTTACTGCCTTAGCAACTATTGGAAGGCCAACCATCTCTATTCCTATGTGTGCCTCGTCGGGAATATTTATTATTTCGAGTCCCATTGAACCGCAAGCGAGCCAGTTTTCTGCAAAGACTGCGAAGTCTTCGAAGCCCACGGACAAATCATAATAAAGATTTTCCGGGCTGTTGAAGTCTTCCGACAGCCAGCAGGCAGCGAATCTCCAAAGGTCGTTAATATCTACACAGCCGTTATGATTGAAATCCCCTTTCGGTTCGTCATCGAAGAGTATTATCTCAGCAGACATAGACGGGCCGACATTGTATGCGGCGGTATCCAGAAGGGTCAATTTTACTGTCTTATCGCTTTCGTCATTGCTGTCATCGATGCCGATTATCTGGATTTGTGCAAAAGCCGAGCCTGCAGGAATAGTAAGTGTATTGCCATCCGGCTCTGTCACATAATCGCTGCCCCGAACCGCAGTTCCTGTTATCGCATACTGAACATTCAGGTTCTTTATTGTCGAATTACGGGTAATTGTAAATATTCCATTTTCCCCTCCCTCGACGGCCTCCTCATTATCGGCCTGCACATCTGCAATATTCGAAGGAAGATTGACATCCACACCCGGATCGCCCTGAAGATTCATAACATAAAACGTCCATCTCTCCCAGGGATTATCCATTCGGCATGCAAGCTTGTGGGTGTAAAATAATTCACCGATATTGGGCATTTGTCCCTCGACGACATACTCCAGAAATCTCTCGTTAAGCTCCTGTGCAATGCCGCTCCAGTTGACTCGGCTGTTGCCCATATAGACGATGCAGCCGCCGCTTGCGTTGCGAATCATCGCTTCGCTCAGGCAGGGTTCACGAAGGTCAAATCCCCCTGTCAGGCAGGCGCCTGTGTGCCAGAAATTCACCATTCCGTAAAGCTGCGGTGCGTTGCCCGCATTGATAGGCCCGCCGATATCTGTTCCGTATTCGCTGCCGTGACCGAAATGATGGACTATGTGCCAGCCTTCGCTCAAACGGTTCACAACCGCTGATGAGGGCATACTGTAAACCCTCGTGGCCGCGCCCGAGCCGTTATTGTCCCAAGAATTCAAGGTATCAAACATCATCTTGACCTGAGTGACAGGCCAGTTGGCAGCACAGATAATGTCTTTATAATCTTCACGCCCCCAGATTTCAGCATCGCTTACAATCGGATGCATTGCATCTCGAAAAGCGATATGGCCGTCGCAGACCGTCCAGGCGGGCCGGCTTGAACCTTCGTAAAGGTCCCATCCCTCCCAGCCGCCCATAAGTATCCTGTGGGCAAAATCTTCATTGAAATTATTGTCGTAATTTATGACCTTGTTGACATAAGCAGTCGCCTGACTTGCTGTGCGGACGGGAATTCTGCCAACATAAACATCGGCGTAGATATCGAATTCATCATGAGTGGATACGCCGCCGACATCAGCTTCGCCGTAAACACCATTGTTGTTCCACTGGTCCCACGAGCCATCGAGGCCTGCGTAATACATATCGGTTGGTAAATCAGTTGTAGCATCAGAGCCGATAATGATATAACAATTTCTGTCCGGAAGAAGCGTATCATCGCCGCCGAGCACGACGAATGTCGTGCCGTAATTATTGACATAATCAATGATGCAGTTTCGAATCTTCATCTGAATGTCGGCGCCGGTGTAATTGGTGCTGATAAATTCCTTGGTGACAATCTGCGTGTCCCAGCCGTTAAAAGAAGCCCTGTGGTTCGCCAGCGGCTGAAATGCGGTGACCAGGCTTTGCGGCGTAATAATAAGATAATCAACAGCACCTTCTCCCGGCGGATTAACAGCCATTATCCCAACATCTGCAGAATCGGTAGATTTCAATAAAATTTTGTCAGGATTTCCTATATTGGCATTATCACCAAGAACGGGGCGAGTATCTTTCTGGTCTGGATTAATTACAATCCTTTTAACATTCTTTTCGAAAATTTCGCTGTTCCCTTTCGGGGCGATTTCCCGAATATCTGATAAACGGTACTGGACTTCCACTGATATTTCTGTTGCCAGATAAAGCTCTCTTTTTTTCGCAAGGTATCTCAGTGGACAAAGTTTCAGCTCCGCAAAACACCAGCCGCGCATCTTTTGGGTGCCGCTTATCAAATACGCAGACTCATCCGGCAAAATACGGCTGCCGGAATACGCATCGGCAACCGGCTCAATCCACTTTGGATTCTCCGTCGCACTAACAGCTCGCGGCGGCTGAAGTGGATAGGGATAAATATCCCTGCCAATTAATATCTCGGAAGCCTCCGCTCTTACATCGACGACCTCAGCGCCTGCAGGCAAAAGAACCTTGACAATTTTTTCCGGCAGTTCAGGATACCCCTGCATTTGCGGATTGATTGAACCTCCTGAAAGTTTTATTCTGTCATAAATGCCGTCTTTTGTTATGCTGACATCTTCAGTGCTGAAGGTAAATGTCAGGTCAAGACTTTGCATCTCTTTATGATTAGCGGCGCCGGAATCGGCAAAGCTGCAGAGAGTTGAAAGCAAAAACGAAAAGATGATAAGCGCGATCGAAGGCAAGCTTATAGCATTGTGATGTTTGCTTTTTTTATTGCTCAATATAACACCGACCTCTGCAAAAAAACCGAATAATTACTGAAATTTTAACCGCCCCCCATATAAAAATAATGTAACACATTTTTCCCGATAAATCAAGAAATTTACTGAAAACCTTGTGATGAACTTCGATTCTGGATATGGCTCGAATCGATTTACAGCCTCAGGCAGTGACTTCCTGCGAGCAAACATTTTTTTTATTCGAGATGAACCACACTTGTTCGGCGGTCGGAATCGAGGCTTGATTTTTTGATGACATCGTAAAGCTGGCGGGCGCCTTTTACCTTCTCGAACCGAAACTCTGGGTCACTCTTGTCGGTAGTAAGAAGTGTTATCGTTCCCAGGCCAAGAATGCTGTCAAAAAAAGAGCGATGAAACTTCATATCAACAATCCGGAACATATCGATGTTATCGACCTTCTTTGCAAGAAAGCCCCTTGTCCACTCGATTCGGTCTGCTGTTATATCATAACGAACAGCCTTCAGCTTTATCGACTTTGCCAGCAGTATTAAAGATGTCACGATAATTATGCCCAGACCGAGAGTTGTGCGCAGCTTCTTAATAAATCTTCGAAAGCTGCCCTCGCCGGGTTTGGCGGCTGCCTGCGAGTCCGTTATTTGTCCGGAATCTGCGGCGCTGTCCGGATTGATAAGATAAGTTTGTGATGTTTCGGAATTAACCGGCTGATTCGAGGCAGAGCCTTCGATTGGGTAGAACAGCAGTAGTCCGCCTGCAACAAAAGCAATGAAACCTTTAAGCAGCCAGCTGCCCAGCCCCCAAAGCGACGGCGTTGCTGAAAATAAAACCTCATTCATTTTATCCGGACCGGATTGTTCGGCTGTCCGTCCTACAGCCATTTCGACAGCTTTTATCCGCTCCGGGCTGAGTATCTCGTTGCAGAAACGGCATTTAATGGCTTCGGCCTGAATGACCTCGGCACAAAAAGGACATAACTTTGTTTTCGACTGTGTAGTAAGATCCATTCGCATCATCATATATATCGGTAAGTTATATCAAATTTAAGCAAAGGTTTTTCCGCATGTCCGCCCCCGGCAATAAAACTGCATTGTCTTTGAAGTTTAAAAAAAGATTGTTGAAAAATGAACTGTATTAAGTTCTGATAATGCCCTAAATTGCTTTATAGATATGGCTGAAATGCTGAAAAATCTGATAAATGAAATAATCCAGCCGGATTTTGTTTTCATTACTGCCGGAATAGTAATATTCGGCACGTGGCTTTTGCGAACATCTCTGGGCAGAAAGGCCCTTTTAACAACCAGGCCCCGCCGCAATAATTTGCCTCTGTATCTGCCTTTTGCTGCGATTTTCCTCTTCTTTTTTTTAACCTTTGCAGCTACAAATATAATAAAACGATTACTGCCCGAATTGCAAGAATGGCAGGAGGCACTTTTATTCAATGCCGTTTCCATAATTATCGGGATAGCTGCAATAATCTTGATAATGATAGCAGCCAGGGCTTTTTTTGCACGCCGTCTTAAAGGATTCGGCCTTAATCCTCGAAAAGTTCCGGCGGACTTCGGTGCCGCGTTTTTAAATCTGCTCGCCGTCTGGCCGCTTCTTACAGCCGCATTCCTCGTAACAACACGGCTTGGCAAGTATTTTTCCGGCCCCGATTATCAGATGCCCCAGCATGACGAACTCGAGTTTTTATCCAAATATCCGCAGACAACTCTTATTGTCTCCATTATCGTGCTTTCCGTTGTAATAGCCCCGATTTTGGAAGAGTTTATTTTTCGCGGGTTTTTCCAGTCGCTTCTTCGCTCAATCACCGGCAAGCCGTGGATGTCAATTTTGATAATTTCTATCCTCTTTGCCATAACTCATCCGGACAAGGAACACTGGCCTTCCTTGTTAATTCTTGCTGTATGCCTGGGATATTCTTATGAAAAAAGCGGCTCGCTTTTCAGGCCGATATTTATTCACGCACTATTCAACGGAGTCAGCGTACTGGCAACTCTTCTCGCTGCAAACGGCGCCTGATGCGGATTCAAATAAAAACTTATGACTTTCGGAAGACTGCAACGACGTTTTCGACATCAACGACAAACAGCCGGTTATCTCCCTCAAAATCTACAGGAATAGCGCCCTTGGGATTGAAAAGCACCTTATCATAGCGGGCGAGAGGTATTTCAGGATTATTAGCAATTTCGGCTGAAACAGCGACTATGCGGCCTGTTATAGTGGGAATTTCTATGTTGTCTGGCAGCTGTATTCCGCCCTTGGTCTGCTTTTTGTCCTCATCCTTGCGGATAAGAACACGCTTGCCAATCGGCTCAACTGTCTCAAACGCTTCGATCTTGCGCCGCTCTGTATTTGCCATTATTCATTCCTCGAACTTTTTACAAAGACATCAATAAATCTGCTCAAATATTATATCATAATTTGTCAGATTTTATTCTGTCTTTGCGGCGATTTTGCAGCAGTTTTTTTCCTGCCGAGAATTTCGTCGGCCTGTTCGGCTGACTGCGGCGGCCAAGTCCCCTCGGCCTGCATTTTTTTCAGTTTCTCGAGCTGCTTTACACTGACGATCGTCCGGCATCTCGGGTAATTATTGCAGCCCATAAAAGGACCTTTTCGGCTCTGGCGGATGACAAGCTGGCCGTCTTTGCATTTGTAGCATTTAAGACCCGTAGGCTCCGGCGGCTTTTTTTCCGGCATGACATTCCCATCCTTGTCGAGATTGAGAATCGTCTTGCAGTTCGGATAGTCCGAGCAGCCTAAAAATTTCCCGAACCTTCCAAGTCTTTCCACCATTGCTTTTCCGCATTTCGGACATTTGTGCTCCGTTACTTTTTGTTCGACCATTTTTCCTTCCTCATCACAGGGACTGGCAAAACGGCATTGCGGATATCCTGAACAGCTCAGGAACCGCCCGTTTTTGCCGAACCTGTAAACCAATGGCTTATTGCATTTTGGACAGACATATTCGCTCGGCGTTGTTTCCGCCTTTGCGTGTTTCATTTCCGACTGGGCCGTCTCGAGGTTTTCCTTGAACGGACCGTAAAATTCCCGCAGGACATCAAGCCAGTCGATGTGCTGCTCTTCGATTTTATCGAGCTGCTCTTCCATATGGCGGGTAAAAGCGATGTCCATTATTTTCGGGAAATACTGATTTAACTTATCGGTGACAAGCTCTCCGAGTTGAGTGGCATAGAATTGCCTCTTTCGCTGCTCGACATAGCCGCGGTCCTGTATCGTGCTTATGATTGATGCGTAAGTGCTCGGTCTTCCAATACCTTCCCGCTCGAGTGCCTTGACAAGCGAAGCCTCGTTATATCGCGCGGGCGGTTTTGTAAAATGCTGCTCGGCCTTTATATCCGCCGCAGCAACCTTCTGCTCTACCTGAACTTGCGGAAGCTGCTGGTCAGATGAGCTTACCGGCCATACTTTTGTAAATCCGTCGAACACCAATGTCCTTCCGGTCGCACGATACAGGCAGTCTCCGAGCCTTGTTTTGCCTGTGATATCGAGAGTTGTTACGTCCCATTGGGCCGCCGACATCTGGCTGGCTACAAACCTGCACCATATCAAATTATAAAGTTTATACTGCTCATCGCTGAGGTGCTGCCTTAACTCATCGGGCGCCAAATCCACATCAGTCGGCCTGATCGCCTCGTGCGCCTGCTGAGCGCCTTTCTTGGAAGCGTAATAATTTGCCTTCTCAGGCAAATAGCGGTCGCCTATCTGTCTTTTGATATAGTTGCGCACCTCGCCGATTGCCTCCGGCGAAATATGCGTGCTGTCGGTTCGCATATAAGTAATCAGGCCCAGAGAACCCATCGAGCCTACCTCGATGCCTTCATAAAGCTGCTGTGCAACGCGCATTGTCCTGTCGGCTGAAAAATAAAGTCTGTTCGCTGCTGCCTGCTGAAGAGTAGAAGTTATAAAAGGAGCAGATGCTCTCGACAGGACCTCTTTTTTCTCGATATTTGTTATCTTATATTCGGCATCTTTTACGGCGTCGAAAATTTTCTGGGCACTGTCTTTATCAGGTGCATGAAATTTTTCGCCGCCGATTTTGAGCAGTTCCGCCCTAAAAGCGCTGTGCTCGAAAAGCCATTTATTTTGCTTCTCGACAGTCGGTCCCTTATCTTCGCTGTCCAAAGTTGCAAGAAAATCAGCCCATTGTTTTGAAATATCGCTTTGAAGGTCGGTAGTAAAGACAGCAGGTATCAGCCAGTATTCGACCGGCACAAATGCACGGATTTCCCTCTCCTTCTCGACAATCATTTTGACTGCGACTGACTGTACCCTCCCCGCAGACAAACCCTTTGCGACCTTTTTCCATAATAACGGGGAAATCTGGTAGCCTACAATCCTGTCGAGAATTCTGCGTGCCTGCTGGGCAAGGACCTTGTCATTGTCAATCTTTCCCGGTTCGGAAAATGCCTTCTTTATCGCCGATTCTGTTATGGCGTTAAATATCACACGAAATGTTCGCTCTTCAGGAATTCCGAGTATCTGCGCCAGATGCCAGGCTATCGCCTCTCCTTCCCTGTCAAGGTCTGTTGCCAGAAAAAGCTTATCACATTTTTTCGCAGCGGCCTTCAGGTTCGTCACCGTTCGCCTTTTTCCCGGCATTATGTCGTAGGTCGGTGCAAAATTATTTTCTATATCAACATTCAGTCCCTTCGACGGCAAATCACGCACGTGACCCATCGATGCCTGAACTTCGTAGCCCGAACCGAGATATTTGTTAATCGTCTTTGCTTTCGCCGGCGATTCGACAATTACCAAAGATTTTCCATCTGTCTGTGTTTTTTTCATAATCTATTTAAAATTCTGTCCCGCTTTTTTTCGCGGTCTTCTTTTTAATCGTCATTTGGCGAAATAAAATTCAGAAAAACAGTCAAATAACCGTTAATGGTGTGATTGTCAAGTAAAAACGCACTTTATATTCGTTCCCCCGACAGTAAATTCTCAAACAAAGGTTTAAACTTTTGCACAGCGCGTCCGCGATGAGAGATCAAATTTTTCTGCACGGAATCTATCTGCGCAACAGTTTTATTAAGCTGCGGCACAAAAAAAATCGGATCGTATCCGAAACCATTTTCGCCGATCGGCTTACCGATTATCAAGCCTTCGAGAGTCCCCTGTGTTTCAATCAAAATCTTTTCAGGGCTTGCCAGACAAAGACAGCATATAAACCTCGCGGTCTTTTTTTCAGCAGGCACATCCTTTAACAGCATCAGGATCTTTTCGTAATTTTTTCGGTCAATAATTTTTCTGTCTGAATCCGTGGCGCCTGAAAACCTTGCGCTGTTTACGCCAGGAGCGCCGTCAAGTGCATCAATAACAAGCCCCGAATCATCAGCAATTGTCCAAAGTCCTGTTTGTTTTGCGTAACCAAGAGCTTTTTTACGTGCGTTCTCCTCAAAGGTTCGCCCATCCTCATTAACAGGGACGATATCCGGAAAATCCTTCAGACTTACCCAGCCGATTTGCTCATCGAGCATCTCCGTCAATTCCCTGAACTTTCCCGGATTACTCGTCGCAATTAAAACTTTATGCTTCGTTATCACAATACAATCTTTCAAGCCAGCAGTTTTTGGAGAAGCGCCCGTTGGAAGTGGAGGCGATTTTCGGCTTCATCGAAGATAATCGAGTTGGCAGATTCCATTATCTCGTCGGTAATCTCCTGACCGCGGTGGGCCGGCAGACAGTGCATAATTTTTGCATTCGGACACAATTTGAGAAGCTCTGCATTAACTTGAAAACCCTTAAAAGCAGCTATGCGTTTTTTCGCTTCGCTTTCCTGACCCATACTAACCCACGTATCAGTGTAAACAACATCAACTCCCTTAACGGCTTCGGATGGCTCGTTTAATTGCACAACTTTTCCTGCACCAAGTGTATTTGCAGTTTCGATTGTCCCTTTATCAAGCTCAAAACCTTCAGGTGACGCAACTGTCATCTTCAGACCGAATTTGCCGCTTGCGTATGCAAGTGAGCGTGCAACATTATTGCCGTCGCCGATAAACGCAAGCCTGATGCCTTCGAGCCTGCCGAAATGCTCCTTTATGGTAAGCATATCCGCCATTGACTGGCAGGGATGCGACCAGTCACTCAATCCGTTTATGACCGGAACGCCAGCGTATTTAGCAAGTTCAAGCAGCGTATCGTGTGCGAATGTCCGTGCCATAATGCCGTGAACGTATCTTCCGAATACGCGGGCCATATCCTTAATCGGCTCTCTCTCGCCGAGTCTGCCGATATCATCTGGCTTAAGATAAATTGCCACACCGCCCAAATCGGTCATCGCAATCTCAAAGCTCACTCGCGTCCGCAGGCTCGCCTTCTCGAAAACAAGAGCAAGCGTCTTTCCTTGCAGAGTCCTCTTAATCGTTCCTGCCTTGTCATCTTTTTTCAGCTCGCTGCTCAATACTAAAAGCTCATTAAGCTCATCAGCAGTGTAGTCTTCTAGCGAAATAAAATGTCTCATTGCGGATTCTCCGTTAATACAGAATCCAAAATTTCTATTGCCGTATCTATCTGTTCTTTCGTCACAATCATCGGCGGCATAAAGCGAATAACCGTATCGTGTGTGCAGTTAATGCGCAATCCTTTTTCGAGACACCGGGCTACAATCTTTGCCCCCGGCCCATTTAGCTGAATGCCAATCATCAGGCCCCTGCCGCGTATGTGGTCAATAATAGAATGCTTGGCCTTTAATTGTTCAAGCTTGTTTTTTGTATAATTGCCCATATCAATAGCGTTCTGCAGCAGATTTTCTTCCTCGATCGCCTCGATGACGGCAATTGCTGCTGCACAGGCGATTGGATTTCCGCCGAATGTCGAGGCATGCCTGCCAGGCTTTAAGACTTCTGCAATCTCGGCTTTTGCCATCATAGCACCAATCGCAACACCGCCGCCGAGTGTCTTTGCCATTGTTATCATATCCGGCTCGACATCGTAATGCTGATAAGCAAACCACTTTCCTGTCCTGCCAATGCCTGTCTGGACCTCATCGAGAATCATCATGGCCCCGTGCCGGTCACAAAGCTCCCGTATCGCTGAGATATATTCAGCGCTTGCAACATTAATCCCGCCCTCGCCCTGGATAGGCTCAATCATAACAGCAGCCACCTCATCGCTGAAAACTTTCTCAATCGCCTCTATATTATTGAATGGGACATAAATAAATCCCGGCAGCAGCGGCAGAAAACCCTCGTGATATTTCGGCTGGGCCGTCGCTGTTACGGTCGCAAATGTCCTTCCGTGAAAACTTCCCTCAGCGGTAATGAATTTATATTTTTCCTTCGGGGTATACAACCTCGCAAGCTTCATCGCAGCCTCGTTTGCCTCTGCGCCGCTGTTGCAGAAAAAGCATTTGCCTCCGAACGCCCGCTCGCTCAAAAGCTTTGCGAGGATTCCCTGCGGCTCCGAATAAAATGTGTTATCGATATGCAAAAGTATTTCCGACTGTTTGCGCAGAGCTTCTACGACTTTCGGGTGACAGTGCCCGATGCCGCTTACCGCCCAGCCGGGAAACATATCCAGAATTTTATTGCCGTCTGCATCATATAAGTAGCAGCCTTCCCCCCTGACGATTACACGCGGAAGGCGATTGTAATTTGCAATAACATATTTATTAAACAGCTCTATTGTTTCCTGCGTAGTCATTGTGATGATTTTTTTCTCCAACTGAATTTTTCACTATTTGAGTTCCGATACCTTTATCTGTATAAATTTCCAAAAGCAGCGAATGAGGGATCCTGCCGTCGATGATATGCGCTTTGCGGACACCTGCTTCGAGGGCACGCAGACAGGCTTCGACCTTCGGAAACATAGCGTCTGTGATAATTCCCTTATCAATCAGATCTTTTATCTGCTGTTCGTTGAGACTGGAAATCCAGCTGTCTGGATTTTTCATATCAGTCAAAATCCCGTGGGTATCGCTTACCATAACGAGCTTCTCCGCATCAACTGCAGCAGCAACCTCACCTGCAGCAGTGTCCGCATTGACATTCAATTTCCCGCCTGCTTTATCTATCGCAACAGTTGCAATAACAGGAATCAGCCCATCATCGCAAAGCGTTTTCAGCAGGCTGCCGTTGACAGATGTAACGCGCCCTACCAGACCGATATCGAGTTTTCTGCCGCCTTCACCGCTTAGTCTGAGCACCTCTGCTGTCAGAACGCAGCTGCCAAGAGAATGCAGCCCCATAGCCTGGCATCCCAGTTCAGTCAGCGTTTGGCAAATCGGCGTATTAATTTTGTGCACGAGCGTGTGCTCAACGATAATCAATGTTCTCTCATCGGTATAGCGTCTCCCCTGAACCCAGACAGGCTCTATGCCAGCTTCACTCATAGCCCTTGTAATGGCCTTGCCGCCGCCATGAACGATAATCGGCTGAATCCCGACGGTGGCCATAAATGCGACATCAATGAGCATCTTTTTCTGAAGCTCTGGTTCGTCGAGAACGCTGCCGCCGAGTTTCACAACAACTATTTTTTTATGAAACTTGCGGATATACGCCATTGCCTCTATAAGGGCATCAGCCTTTGCTATTGCTTCTTCCACCTTTCAAAATCCTTAAAAGAGAAATTTTGCAAAATATAAAGTTTAGAATTAAAAAACCATTCGTCAAGTTATATTTCCTTATCCTTTGGGCTATAAAGATGAAAATCAATACGCGATTCCTGAAAATCTAACGGGTCTGACCATTGCTAATTTAAAGCTATATAGCTATAATTCCCGCCTGTTATTTAATTTTTTTTCAGGAGGTAGTTAAAAATTCGATTCAAGGCAGTGCTATTTGACCTCGATGGAACTCTGCTGGATACCTTAAGGGATATAGCAGATTCGATGAATTTTGCGCTCGAGCAGCTCGGATTTCCGCCCCATCCAGTCGATGCTTATCGTTATTTCATAGGCGACAGCGTAAAATTGATGGTATCGAGGGCACTGCCGGAAAACGCACGCGATGAAAATACTATAGAAAAATGCCGCCAGGCCTCGTCACAGGAGTACGCAAGTCGATGGGACAAAACCACAAAGCCTTATCCGCACATACCGCAGCTTCTTACCGAGCTCGATAAGCTTAAAATCAGAAAGACAATACTTTCCAATAAGCCCGATGAATTCACGAAGCCTATGGTAGCGAAAATACTGCCTGAATTTTCCTTCGATATTGTTCTCGGCGTCAATCCTTCGATTAAAAGAAAACCTGATCCCGGCGCAGCTCTTTTGATTGCCGACAAGCTGGGCATACCTGCTGAAAAATTTCTTTATCTGGGCGACACCAATACGGACATGCAGACTGCCGCAGCCAGCGGTATGTATGCAGTCGGCGCGCTGTGGGGATACAGAGACGCCAAAGAACTTCTCGCACACGGGGCAAAAGCTTTAGCTGAAAAACCCCTCGATGTCCTTAAAATTATCGATGCACAAGCTTAAGTCTTGGAAAATTGAAGACAAAAGTTTTAAGGATGGGATGTCGTAAACGTCTCAAAATAATTTATTGCCCCCAAAAACCATTTCAATCGATGGACAATCACCTGCAAGACACAACTGCAGCCCCTGAGTCCGATAAACTTTTTCGATTAAAGACAATTCTTTCCCTGCCGATATATATCTTATAATTTAGGAAGGTGGAGACACTCTGATTTGGGTAAACTGGCAATGAAAAAAGGATTTACGCTAATAGAGGTTTTAATTGTAGTCTGTATGCTCGGCATAATGGCCGCGATTGTAATTCCTACCTATCGAAGTTACAGCAATCAGGTCAAAGCTTCCACAGCCAAGGATGATTTGCAGACTCTGCGGACAATTATCGAGCTATACACATCCAAGCACAATGGTGCTGCTCCGGGATATCCGGGCAACGATATAGAGCAGGTCCCTACGCAGGATGCCTTTCGCGCACAGCTCGGCAGCGGCAGTTATACTGTGGTCAAGTTCCCTGAAAATCCCTTCAACAATCTTGCTTCCGTAAAAATTCTCGCCAACGCCGATTCGTTTCCATCAGACCCCGCCGAGACAGATACTTTCGGGTGGATATATCAGCCATTCACCAGAAATTTCCGCTTGAACTGGCCGGGAACGGATGCTGAGGGCGTCCGATACTTCGATTATTGATAACGTGCGCCATTACAATTCAGACCTTTTCAATTCATAACAGACAAACCTTCTGTTAAATTTTCTAAATTCATTTCGAAAAAACTTTTGCTAATCATCCCGTTTGTATTATCATAGAATTGCCTTTTCAGGCACTTATGCGGCCATCAGTCTTGGCTGCCAGAAGCTGATAACGTGCATTTTACGGAGTAATTGAAGATGCAGAAAAAAAGTTTGCTGGTTTTATTCGGTCTTGTCCTGATTGCAGCTTCGAGCTGCACACAAGCACAGCAGTTCAAAAATCTTTTTAACGGAAAAGACCTGGAGGGCTGGAAAATCCTCAACGGAAAAGCAAAGTATTATGCAGAAGATGGAATCCTCGTCGGCCAGACCGTCGCCGGCCAGCCGAACAGCTTTCTGTGCACCGAAGAAACCTTCGGCGACTTTATCCTCGAATACGATATGAAAGCAGACGAAGGACTCAACTCCGGCGTGCAGGTCAGAAGCGAAAGCCTGACTGAATATCAGAATGGAAGGGTCCACGGTTATCAAATCGAATGCGACACTTCCGACAGGAAATGGACCGGCGGAATTTACGATGAGGCCCGCAGGGGCTGGCTGTATCCATTGGCCGATAAGCCCAAGGCACAGGATGCCTTTAAGAATGGTCAGTGGAATCATTTCCGAGTCGAAGCCGTCGGCACAAATATCAGAACTTTTGTCAACGGCATCCCCTGCGCAGACCTGGTGGATAATATGACAGCCAAAGGCTTCATCGGCCTGCAGGTGCATTCCATCGGCAAGGATACAAAAAATGAAGGCAAAAAAGTTTATTGGAAAAACATCAAAATATTAACAGAAAATCCCGCTGCACATATTTCGAAACCTGATTATTCAGTCCCGCAGGTAAATCTTATTCCAAATCAGCTGTCGCAGCGCGAACAAGCAGAAGGATGGAAACTTCTCTGGAACGGGAAAACCGCCGATGGCTGGCGCGGCGCAAAGTTAGACAAATTCCCGGACAAGGGCTGGAAAATTGAAAACGGTGAATTGATTGTCCTCTCAAGCGGCGGCGCAGAATCCGCTGCAGGAGGCGACATTATCACAATAAAAAAATATAAAAACTTCGAGATTAAGACCGATTTCAAGCTGACTAAAGGTGCCAACAGCGGCATAAAATATTTCGTTGACCCGGACCTTAATAAAGGCGAAGGCTCTGCCATCGGCTGCGAATATCAGCTTCTCGACGACGAAATTCATCCAGATGCCAAGGCCGGAACCGCTGGAAACAGAACACTCGCTTCGCTATACGACTTGATCCCGCCTGAAAGCAGATACGTAAAACTCGTAAATAAATACGACTGGAACCAGGCATATATTCTCGTAAAGGATAAGCACGTCGAGCACTGGCTTAACGGGATAAAATTGGTCGAATATGAAAGGGCCACTCAGATGTGGCGTGCCCTCGTTGCCAGAAGCAAATACAATGTCTGGCCGAATTTCGGAGAGGCCGCCGCAGGACATATACTTCTGCAGGACCACGGCAACGAAGTGCATTTCAGAAGCATAAAAATTAGAGAACTCGATTAAGTTTGAAAGGCACAGAAAAATGAACGCAAAAATTGACCGCAGGACTTTTTTACAAAAATCAGGGAAGGCTGGCATCGCATTGGGTTTATCAATTGCGACACTCAAAGCTTATGCTGAAGGCTCGCCCAACGAAAAGGTTGTTGCTGCTGTGGCGGGCATCAACAGCAGGGGAAATTATCTGACAGAGCAATTTGCGAAATTGCCCAACTGCGAAGTTAAATACGTAATCGACGTCGATAAAAGATACCTCGATAAGGCTGTCGAAACCGCCTTAAAGGCCCAGAACAAAAAACCCCAAACTTTAACCGACTTCAGAAAGGCCCTCGAGGACAAGGATGTCGATGTCCTTGTTATAGCAGCTCCCGACCACTGGCATGCACCGATGACGCTGCAGGCACTAAAGGCGGGCAAAAATGTTTATGTTGAAAAGCCCTGCAGCCATAATCCTGCTGAAGGCGAAATGCTCGTGGCAGCCCAAAAGAAATTCGGCAAGCTCGTTCAAATGGGCAACCAGCGACGCTCGACAGCAGTGGCGAATAAAATGATTGAAGAAATCAAAGAAGGCATCATCGGCGATGTTTATTTTGCACGAACCTGGTATGCAAACACACGAGGGCCTATAGGTTTCGGAAAAAAGACAGCTGTGCCGGAATTCCTCGACTGGGACCTCTGGCAGGGACCGGCTCCGAGAGTTGACTACAGGAACAATATCCATCCGTATAACTGGCACTGGTTCTGGCACTGGGGGACTGGCGAAGCCCTCAACAACGGTACGCACGAGATAGATGTGGCACGCTGGGCGCTCGGTGTTGATTTCCCCAAAAAAGTTGTCAGCCTCGGAGGAAGATACTGCTTCAAAGGACAGGACGACTGGGAATGTCCTGATACGCAGACCATAACAATCGATTTCGAAGGACGCAAATCCATCCTCTGGGAATCAAGAAGCTGCAACGGCTTCGCAATCGAAGGCGACCAGAGGGGCGTCGTCCTTTACGGCTCAAAAGGCACAATTCTCTATCTCTCGAACTCATACAAGGTTTTCGATGCAGACAGTAAGCTTGTCAAAACAGTCGGACGCGAGCAGGCAAAAGAAACAACAAATACCACAGACCCGGGCCTCGGCGACAACCACGCCGGCAATCTTGTCGAAGCGATACGCGGTAATGTGAAACTGTCCTCGCCCATCGACGAGGGACATAAAAGCACGCTTCTGTGCCAGCTTGGAAATATCGCATTGCGGACAAATTCTGTCCTGACCTGCGACCCGAAAACCGGACATATTCTTGATAATAAACCCGCTAATAAGCTTTGGCGAAGAGAATACCAGCGGGGCTGGGAGATGAAATTATAAAAATCCTCCTTCGCATTGGCTGCTTATATTGACTGACTGCCCAGCGGTATATGTTCCTATAACAAAGATAGAAACCGTCTGCATTACCTCAATTAAATTTATTTCAAGACCTATAATAACAAAAAAGTAGCCTGTTTCAAAAAGGCCGAAAATCATTCTATAGTTATATTTTCCAATTTATCATCTAAAGTCACCTGACGTTTGTTTCGATTAACCAGACAATACTGTCGCAGCGGATGCTCATTGAAAACCTGAAACTTGAGTCTCTTGTGGCAGGGACTTGTCCAAATATAAAAAATAAACTTTTTAAGGAGAAACAAATGAAAGCAAACAGGTCAAGAAATAATGCCGGTTTCACACTGGTCGAGCTTGCGGTGGTTATCGTAATCATCGGTGTGCTGGCTGCTTTTGCCGTACCGAGATTCAGAGCTTCGGTCGAGCGGTCAAAGGCTGCGGAAGCCTTCAACTACCTGGCAGCTGTTCAGTCAGCCCAGGAACGTTATCACGCAAGGCAAAGCACGTATGCCTCAGCTGTAACCGATCTGGACATTAAGTTTACAGCCCCGAAGTATTTCACAGTCGGTGCAATAGCTGCGGGCAGCACTGCAAGCCTCGAAGATTCCTGGACCTTAACTCTTACAAGGTCAGGAGCAGCTGCAGGTTACGGTGCTTACACTGTTGTCTTCACTGAGGAAGGCTATGATTCAACTAACAGCACGATTGAAACGCTAAGCTCAATCAACCCGATGCAGAGCTAATTTAAAGTATTGCTTATTAGCCACAAGTCCACAAGTTTTACAAAACTGGGACAACAATAAAAATTGTTGTCCCTTTTTTATTTTCACTCCTCGAAAAAACATTACATCAGGCCCCTCAATATACCGGGAAAATGCCCCTTTTATATGACCATAATTCCTCCAACTTAAGTCACTTTTTCATTATGTCGATTTATGTGTAAGCTTATATGGAACAAAATCTTATGGCAGCCAAAAGCAAAAAATTATGCCTTGGTCGCACGATTGGTGTTTATTTGTCGAACGACCGCATCAGCATAACCGAGGCGGGTCTTACATTTAAGGGCCCCGGCCTTCTCGGTCAGCACTCTTTCAACATTGACCAGCTCAACCCTCTCGGCTCTCTGGCAGACACCCTCAAGGACTACGTCAAAAAAGTCTCTAAAAATACTCCGCTATGTCTGGGCCTGCGGCCCGAACAGACATTTTTCATAACAGCCGGCGCAGAATACGAACAGCAGGAGGACGTCCGCGACAAACTCCTCGAAGCCGTAGGCTTCCATTCAGCTGAGGAGCGAAATGATATCGTCGCCGACTATTTCAAAATAAACAAGTCTAAATCCCTTTCGGGTCAGTTCTGGAGCATAAGTGTCTGCAAAAAGAAACTGGTTGATGAATTGTATGCCGCCTTTGCACAGGCAGGCTTTAAAAATGTTCAGCTCAAGCCGACCCCCTGGTGTATATCTGTTTTTTCCGCAAAGCTTCCGAAACATTTAAAACACTGGAAGGTTTTCATTCAGGTTTTCCTAAATGACAGCGGCGGCCTCGCCATTCTGGTAATTGACAGAAATCCCGTTTACTTCAAACGATTCAGTTTTTCTCCAACAACATCTGTAGAAGAAATTGAGTCAGCCGTAAGAAGCATTATGATTCAATGCATTGTGATATTCCGCAAATCTGCAGTGGACGGGATAATTGTTCAGGGGCCCGATGCAGAAAAAATAGGCAGCAGGCTGGCAGGCGAAACAGGTTTGGAAGTCGAAGCCGGCAATGAGGTGGGTTTCACCGGTTCTCTTTGCAGCGGCAGCCTCGCGATGTCCGCCAAATCGAAAAAGGACCCCCAATTCGACCTCTTCAGGGAAGTTAGGCCGAAACCGGGAATTCTTCAAATGTTCCCATGGAAAATGGCGGCGTTTGTTGTTTTTCTTTCCGGTTGCCTTGGGCTTATGCTGTGGCAGAAAGCCTCCGACCTCAACTTGACATTGAAAAATCTCAAACAGCAAAACTCGATGCATACCTGGGCAGAAAACAAACAGACCGCGGATATTGCAAAGGACAAAAAGCCCCTGCTTGCCGAAACACAGGCAATTGAAAAATTTCTCAAATCAAAAATTGTCTGGAGCGATTACTTAAGAGACCTCCCGACAAGACTTCCCCCCAATGTAAGCCTCTCGGACCTCTGGGCTGTTTGTGAATTCGAGGAAATAGGTGTCAAAAAAATGGAGGGCGGAACCACCCAGAAAAAAAAGCTTTTGTCTTTGAGAGGAATTACCCTCTTCGAAAAAGGAAAGGCCGCCCCGGAAGCAATAGAATCTTTTCTCGAATCATTGAGAAAGGTCGAGCTGCTCCAGAGAGATTTTCCCCAGGTCCAGTTGGCTGAAATTAAATGGCGGCGCGAAGGAAACAGCGAAACGGCGATGTTCACAGTTTTGGCAATGCCGAAAAAATCCGCCGAGGGAAAACCTGCACAAGATGAAAAATCTGCAAACAGCGAATCTGAAGGATAAAACAGATGGAACTGATGGATAAAACCAAAATGCTTAAATATAAAACTCTGGCGCTCAAGCATCTGGGCAACCCGATGAAACTGCGCCTCTTTACCATCGGTGCCCTTCTGGCAGCCGCAGTCGCCCTTATCTATATGCCTCTTTCCGACAAAATCAATTTAACTAAACAGCAGATTGCCGCAGAAAAGGATCGCATTAGCTCAATTAGCGAATATGAAAAGCTCCAAAAACAGGTTGAAGCTTTTCACGGTCTCATCGGCGACCAGTCCGACACCAACGAATGGATACAGTACATCCTCGACGGTCTGCGAAAGTTTCAGGTCAAACTGCGAGGGATGGAATCGAAGCAGGAGAAAAAAGTCGGCCCTTACAAGGCAGCCGTTCTGTCAATGGAAGTTGAAGGTCCCTATCCGGAACTTGAAAAATTTGTCGAGTGGATAGAAAGCTCTCAGCGAATCCTGAGGGTTGACATGCTGCAGTTCAAACAGGAACCGAAGAGCTTATTAATGAAAATTATGATTCTTGGAATTTTACCGAAAAAATAATGCTGCATTTAATAAATAAATTTGCTCCGTTTATTGCCATCGGTGTTATTGGCTACCTGGCATATTCTTCGTTCGAATCGACAGGCTTAAGTCTTGCAGGCGAAGAAAAGGAAGTTCCCTCTATCAGTGCGAAACTTCTTTCGCCAAAGTTTATTGAGCCTGTCAATCATGCCAGCCCCGCCAACCGCGACCCGTTTGTCATCGGCACGGATGGCCGTTTCACTTCCGCATATTTGAATGGAACAGAAGGCACAAACAAAAATTCAGGCGGCGAAAATACTGTCGATTTTCCCGAAAGACTTATGGGCATATTTACCGGTTCAGATGGTCAGAGCTTAGCGATGATTGGCACAGAAGTTTACAGTGTCGGCTCACCGGTAGTGACGGCAGATGCCAACCAGCCGTGGCGGGTCAGCGCAATCGGCGAAGACAAAGTTATCCTGACCTGTAACGGCACCAAAGCCGTTTTGAAAATCTCGAACGATGTTAATGATTTTAACGATGTTCGGACAGCGACCTCCGAACAAATCGAAAGCAAAGGAAATAAAAGTGAGTGATGGCTTTACAACAGAACAGCCGCTGCTTGTCCAGCTTCTTGTAAAACGCGGCGTGATTAAATCCGACGACCTCAATGTCGTCCGGGAAACTATGGCCCGCTCCACAGGCTCGGTCGAGGAAATCCTGACCAATGCAAACATAGTCACCGAAGACGATATCGCACGCGCCTACAGCGAAGAGCTTGGAATGCCCCTTGCTGAGCTTAGCGGTCCTCTTTCTGCTGATAAAGAACTGGCCGAATTGATTGGGGAAACGGTCTGCCGTGAAAATAATTTTGTTCCTATAAGCAGGCAGGGCAACACAATTAAGGTCGCCATTGCAAATCCCATAGACCTCAGGGCATTCGAAAGGATTCAACTGTCCGCAGGATTAATCCCCAAGCCGGTCATAGCAACTTTCTCGATGATTAGCGATGCCCTCGGAGAAGTCTTCGGAACGCGAGACATCGTCAAGGAAATCGCTTCTGAGGAAAAAGCACAGGCCCCGGATCAGTCAAAGGAAAAAAATGAAGATGAAAGTGTCGAGGAAATTGTCAACCTTGACAAGCCAGTGCCCAAAGGCCGTGACAGCCAGGTAATACGGCTTGTCAACCACATCCTATTTTCAGCCGTCGAGAGCAAGGCAAGCGATATTCATATAGAGCCCTTCGAAAAGGCGGTAAAGGTCCGTTTCAGAATAGATGGTGATATGTCCGAAATCTCTCCGCCGCCGAAGGCAATGTATGTTCCGATGGTAAGCAGATTAAAGATTCTGGCAAAAATGGATATTGCCGAAAAACGTATCCCCCAGGATGGCGCAATTTCCCTCAAGATTGGAGACAAGAGAATAGACCTGCGAGTCAGCACCGTCCCGACCGTTTTCGGCGAGAAGATGGTTATGCGTATCTTGTCGAAAGGCGTAATACCTACAGACCTCACTAAGCTCGGACTTTCAGCCCAGCAGGCTGAAGACTTCAAGGCCGCCGCTGAAAGTCCTCACGGCCTCTTGCTTGTTACCGGCCCGACAGGAAGCGGAAAATCGACAACACTTTACAGTGTCCTCAATCTTCTCAATAAACCCGATGTCAACGTTATGACAATTGAAGACCCCGTTGAATATAAATTCGAAGGAATGAACCAGGTGCATGTTAAAAGTCAGGTCGGTCTTACATTTGCATCAGCCCTCAGGGCGTTTTTAAGACAGGACCCCGATATAATTATGGTCGGTGAGGTTCGCGACCAGGAGACTGCCCAGATTTGCCTGCGTGCCGCTCTGACAGGACATATGGTTCTCTCGACCCTTCACACCAATGATGCCCTCGCTGCCGTAAACCGTCTGGTCGATATGGGTGCAGAAAAGTTCCTGCTTGCTTCGGCGCTTCGAGTTGTGGAGGCCCAGAGACTTGTCAGAAGACTTTGCGGCAAATGCAAAGAAAAGTACAGCATTGATATCGAGACAGCCCGAAAATGGCATATTAATCCGGACATAGATTATTACAGACCGATCGGTTGCGAAGAATGCAGAGGTTCCGGCTATTCCGGCCGTGTAGGGCTTTTCGAAGTGGTTACAATCGGTCCGAAATTAAGAGATATGATTAGCCAGGGAAAACCCCTCAATGAGATGCGCTCGACCGCTCGAAAGGAAAAAAATATGTTGCTGCTCGATGCAGGGCTTCAAAAGGTTCAGGAGGGGCTTACAAGCCTCGAAGAAGTTTTGAATACCTGCGTGGCAGAAGCTGAGGAAGATGAAGTTAAAGATACAAAAGAAGCATTTATGGATACTGCGCTCGAAGAAACATTGGTTACTGATACGGTTTGAAAATTATTAAGGAGAATTATAAGTGGCCCAGCAGTCGTCAACAAGTTCCGGTCTTTCTTTTGTGCAGAAGCATATAAGAATTTCGAACAAGATGCACAACCGGATAAAAGGCGATGACAAGATACAATTCTTTCATCACCTGACGACTCTTTTTGCAGCGGGCACCCCCCTGCTCGAAGCGCTTCAGATAGCATCGCAGCAGTCGCAGAGCAATAAGATGCAGTCTATCATCCGCTCTATTGCTGACAAAGTTGCTGCAGGCTCATCGCTTCATCAAGCGTTGGCAGAGTTCCCGAAGGTTTTTGACCGCCAGTCCATAGAGGTCATAAAGACTGGCGAGCAGAACGGCCAGCTTACGGACGTCCTTACCGCACTGACCGAATACATCAATGCAGCCAAGGAAATGAAGGGCAAGATTATCTCTGCAATGATATATCCGTGCATAATGGCTGTTGTCGCAGTTTTGGCTGTCGTGATTATGCTCTGGAAAGTCGTGCCCGTATTTGCAGAATTCTTTTCAGATGCCGGCTCGAAACTGCCTGCAATCACACAGGCCGTTCTCGATGTCTCAAACTTCCTGCAAAAGAAAGGATTATATTTGATACTCGCAATTGGAATTGTCGGCTACGGTGTGCGACGCTATTTCAAAACCGAAGGCGGCAAACACATCCTCGACCAGGCCCTCCTGAGTATGCCGATGTTCGGCGAATGCGTCGTTTACGTCAATATGGAAAAGTTCGCCTCCAACTCGGTTCTTCTGCTTAAAAGCGGATTGCCGCTGCTCGAGACCATCAGCTCGCTTCAGGGCATATTTCATAACAATACCGTTTACAGGGAAGCCCTGCAGAAAATTCAGCAAAGGGTGTCCGGTGGTGTCAGCCTGGCTATGGCGATGGAAGAATCGAAGATTTTTACTTCGATGCTTATATCTATGGTCAAGGTCGGTGAGCAGTCCGGAGAGCTGCCCAAGGTCCTCGAGCAGACCGGCCAGTATTATGCAGAAAGAGTCGAGCAAATTGTCGAGCGACTTACAAGCTGTATCGAGCCGGTTGTAATTCTCGGAATGGGTGTCAGCGTAGCGGTAATTTTGACCTCGATTTATCTGCCGATGTTCCAGATGGCTTCTGGAGTGAAATAATAGTTTTTTAGGATTATATAAGAGAACGCAAATAATGATAAACAGCAAAGACAAATACATAATTCGAAATGTTCTCACAGCAATCGTTTTAGCTGCCGGATGCGTTCTGTTTATTAATTCGTCTTTGGCTCATAGTCCGCCCCCGCCCGATTCGAATGTACCGGATGCAAAGGCCCCTGAAAAGATTTCCGCTCCTGCGGCCGATGCCAATATCACGGTCCGCAGCAGTTTCGCCGGTATAAACAGGCTGTCAAACTTCCGAAGTCTTTTTGCCAATCTTATTCCTTTAAACATAATACCTTCGAATGCAGTAGTGCCGGCGGCAGCCAATCCCGATCTGACAAGAATTAATTCCGTCAGCGCAGCAGCAGGCATCGGGTCCGAAATACAATCGCTCGTCTTCATAAGAAATATGCCCGTTGTCGGCGCCCTTCAGCTTCTCGCCGCCAAATATAATAAAAACATCGTGCCGTCACAGAAAGTAACCGGCAGCCTCACATTCACAAAACTGAACAATGTCAGCTTCGATGAGGCACTCAAGGCCATACTCGGTGAAGAATTCAAATATGTTCAGGAGGGCAATCTTATCAAGGTCTATACCGTGCAGGAATACGACCAGCTCAAGCTGAGCAAAAACGACATAACTTGTAAAGTTTTTACTATTTATTATATCTCGGCAGCCGAGGCACAGAAAATGGTCAAGTCTGTCTTAAGCACAGCCGGAAAAATCGAGATTACAACCGCCCCGCAGATCGGTGTTCCCATCGAAGAAACAATCAGCTCGCAAAAAGGCGGAGGCGATGCCCCTGCCATCAACGATATGATGGTCGTTTGTGATTATCCCGATCGTTTGGAAGAAGTGGAAAAAATAATTAAGGCCATCGACATCAGGCCGAGCCAGGTCCTTGTCGAAGCTACTATAATGACAGCAAGTCTTACCGAAGATATGCAATTCGGAATCGACTGGAGAACCCTCAAAACCGGTATCATAGACGAACTAACAGACATTACTTACGGCACACAGGACTCTTATAGCTTCTCAGGAACCTCAACAAAAGTAGGCTCAAGCAGCCTGAACGGCGGAATGAGCATCGGCTTGTTAAGAGATGATGTGGCCGTCTTCATCCGGGCAATAGAAGAAATTACCGACGTTACAATTTTGGCCAATCCCAAAATTATGGCTGCCAATAAACAGCTCGGACAGGTCTATATCGGAACAAAAGTTGCGTATCAGTCGCAGACCACCCAGACAGATACCTCAACCACCGAACAGGTCAAATTCCTTGACACAGGAACGAAATTATCCTTCAGACCTTATATCGGCGACGATGGTTATATCAGGATGGATATTCACCCCAAGGACAGTTCCGCCACCCTCAGAAGCAGCGGCACATCTTCACTGCCAGATGAAACTTCTGCTGAGCTGGTTACAAATGTCGTGGTTAAAGACGGCGAAACAATCGTTATCGGCGGCCTGTTCAGAAACAAGCTCGTCAGTGCAAAAAAACAGGTGCCTCTGATTGGAAATCTGCCGCTAATCGGTGTGCTTTTCAGAAGCAAGGCAGACGAAACAGTCCGCGAAGAGGTTATGGTGCTTCTTACACCGCACATTATCGGCGAGCCAAAGCAAGCCGATGGTTCCGGCAGGGCTGAGGATATTGCGCGAAAAATGGACGGAGCAGCAAATGAGCTTAGCGCCCTCAACGCCATCAAGCTTGCCCAGCAGTATTACCAAAAAGCTGCCATAAATTATGTTAAGGGGAATAATGCTGAGGCCCTGCAGGAAGTAAAAATCGCTCTGCATCTCAACCCGACTTTCCTCGAAGCATTGCAGCTTGAAGAGAAAATCAGCAGCGAAATGGACCCCTCCAAAAAGCCCGTAAGAAAATATATCGAAGAGGCTGAAAAACAGCAGACAGAAAAATGGCGCAGAAAATAACAAGGCATATATGAACAGATTAAAAAACAATCTGAAATATTCTGATAGAAAAGGTTTCACCCTGCTCGAGGTTTGTGTGGCAATGATTATCATCTGCGTTCTTGTCACGCTCTCTTCGCCGATGTACAGCAGGGCCATAGAGCAGGCACGCCTCGATTCCGCTGCCGGAAATCTTAAAACGGTCTGGGCGGCTCAGCGGGCTTACTGGCTTAAAAATCATACTTTTACAGATAACCTTCTTACCCTTGAAAACGAAGACCTGATAAGCACGTCACTGGCAAGAACACTTGTCACCCCCGGCTGCTTATATGTTTACAATATCGAAACCGCTGATGACGATTCTTTTACTGCTTATGCTGAAAGAAGCAGCAGCACCGCCTGGAGCGGCAGAATCGAAATCGACCAGCTCGGCGAAATTACCGGCACCATTAACAAAACCGACGGCACGACCCTTTCTCCGATAACACTGGAGTAGGCCCTTAAAAAGAAGACATATATATGAAATCCATTCATAAAAAATACAATCATATCGAAGGCACACACGGCCGCTCGAACCTCAAGCAGTATTCAGGCGGCTTCAATATGATTGAGCTGCAGGTAGCGCTGGTCATACTCGCAGCAGGGCTTTTGAGTTTCGCCGGTCTTTACAGAATTTATACAGTACAGACTACCTATATCGAACAAACCTCTATGCCCGCTTCCACATATTATGTCGTCAGCCAGTCGAACAGATGGATGCGGCAATTAGGCTCTTCCGCTGAAATGGAAGTATCACCAGGACAAAGCCCCTGGGCTCCTGCGGTATCCTGCTGCACCGAATACAAAATTCGCCTCAACTCCCTGACAAAAAATTTTGAAGAAATCCAGGCAGCCGCGGATGTCACAATGGAGGCAGTCGAATGAGTAAACAATCGGCAGCATCCTGCAAAAATAATGGAGGTTTTACAATCCTCGAACTGATGGTCGTATCGATTCTTATGACCATCGTCGTGCTGATTACCGCGCAATTCTGGAGATGGTTCTCGCCGAACGTCAGTTTTATGATTGCCCGGGGCCACATCCTTCGCGAGGCACGCGTCGCAATGGAAAACCTCGCAGCCGATTTCGGCTCTGCTGTAGGTGCTTCCTCTGTCAGCGGCAGCGGTCTCTTAATCTGCAAAGATTCCGGCGATTATCCCAACGGCATTGCCGACTGGACTGCCCCTGATGTGATGGTAGATTATTCCATCGTCAATAATACCCTGCAGCGAAATGACCTTTCAACAGGCTCTGTCTTTACCATTGCCGATTGCATCTCAAACATTACCGTCGAGCAGGTCTCGCCTACTTTACTCAGTATTACCCTCGAATTTGCTCAGGGCGGTGCTGACCGTGAAATTGTTTTTCTTTGGAGCAGCTTATGAGAAAAATTTCACGAAATTCCGGTCACGCCCTGTTCGGCACACTCGTCTTTCTTCTGCTTGTGATGATAATTTGGCTCGGCGTGGCCAGACAGGTTGCAACCTGCATAAGAATTGAAAAAAATTTTCAGGCTCAAAAGTCCTATTACGACACCTGCATCAGGGCTCTTAGCTGGGGACTTTCGCTCCTCGAAACCGGCATTCCGCCGAGCGACCCCTACTCCTGCAAAGTGCTGGTCGGAGAAAATAATTCACAGACCTTCGTTGTCACTTTCACTAAAATTACCGACCTGAACTATACTGTAACAGCCCGCCCTGCAGAACTTTCTGATGAACTTCTCCCCAGCGCCCCTGAAACCTTCACCCCTCCGTAATTTTTTGCCCGAGAAACGATGAGGCAGAAATAATCTCAGGAATCCGAATTTGCTCGTGTCCTGCCTAAAGAGAACAAGTCGAGAATCTGTGCGAAATATTCCCCTGCCAGCTCGGTCTGTTGGTATCCATTGGTCTGTTCGGGAGTAAGCCATATCATCTTCGGCTCTTTGGCCTTCGAATAAAGCTGGTTTGCACGCAGCCGGTCCATACTTGTATTCCTTAGATTATCGATTACAAGCACCGGACGCGGACTTATCTGTGAAATCTGCTTATACAAGCCGTCCAGACCGGTCACAGACTGACCGATATCGAAATTAATCACGTATTCCGTTTCCTTTAGAATGACATTTTTAAGCCAGCCGGGCAGACAATCCGACAGCCATCCGGGAAGCGCAACCTCATAACCGCTCGCCCCTGCAACCACAGCACCCGAAAAACGCTTGTCTTTTGCTGCTGCCCCCACAACTGCCGTAGCGCCCTCGTCCATACCGAAGGCAAATATATGGCTGGTATTTTCAGGATTGCTTTTATAAATATAATCAGCTGCTGCGATAATATCATCTGCTTCGTTGACCCCGAAGCTGTATTTGTGCCCGCCGCTGCTGCCGTTGCCGCGGAGGTCCAGTAAAAGTATGCTATATCCGTTGTCGCTCATTACCCTTGCGTGAAGAAGGAAGAAATTCTTTGTAAGGTTTCTTCCCGGCGCAATGATGACCCAGCATTTCGAAGTGCCGTAAGGCGGCGGTATTACAAGTCCGCTTAATCTTGTCCCGTCGGCGGCTTCGAATGACACCTGCTCGGATTTCATATTCAGCATGTCACGCACCTCTGTTGTTTCATAAAATTTCACCCAGCGGGTAGTAAATATCGCAAAAAGATACGGTATTACAGCAAAAATCATAAGGGCTGTCCGCAGGATGTTTTTCAGGACATTTTTTGTGCTCCAGATGCCTTTATCGCGGTTTATCCTCATCAAAAACGAAAGAAGAAAATTCAGCACTTTATCGAACAGAAAAAGAATCGTAAAAACTGAAAACAGAAAATATACGGCTATCGGAAGCTCAATCCAGTTAATCCGGATACCCGCAACAGCCTTCGAAAAAATAATAAAATAAACCGCCACAAGCAGGGTAAAGCCGACAAGCAGGATAAGGTATAACAGAAAATTCTTTCTGATAAATCCCGGCTGAAAAACCAAAAGATATGTTATCAGCAGCGGAACCGATAGAAAATGAACAAAGTCAATGATTGATGAGAATCCCACGAAAAAGAAGGCGGCTGCGATGAAAATGACTGCAATGATTGCAAACAGGACACTGCGAAATGTCTTACTTCTTTCGACTCCCATGCTTTCATTCCCCTCTGACAATTGTATAAAACATTGTCGTAAAAATTAAAACTGCATTCTGAATCCTTCACTCGTACAGCAGAGCATTTTTATTATTATACCCGAACTCGCATCGTTTTTGAAGATGATTAGTCCAAAATTCCCGCAGAATAATCAAAAGCCTGTTTTCTATGCTGCCCCCTTCGACATTATAGGCCGTTCTCAAAAAATCTCAGTTTTTATTTGACTCAAATTCATCAAATACAGTAACGCTCAATTGATAATTATAGAAGATACTGCTCTTATACCGTCCTGAATGCAGCCATCTTTCGCTTAATCAGCGTACGAAGGCTGGCCTGCTGAGTCGCAGTTCGCTGGAACTAAGAAACAAAAAGACCTTCATTCGAGTCAAACCACTCATCAAAGACAAAACTTAATATTCAACAACGAACGAAGACTGGAGGCGGGGGGATTCGAACCCCCGTCCCGAGATGCTTTTCGATAAGCCACTACATGCTTAGTCGCTTTTTTGTTATTCGCCTCCACAGGCGCTAAACGACAAGCTCCTGCTTCGGCTATTCCGGAATTGTGCTTACCCCGCCGGCCCGAGCAACCTTAGGTAGCAGCCTGTTCTGTTACGCCCTTATCAAGCCCACAGGCAAAGCCTGACAGGACGGGCTGACGTATTTACGCAGCCATTCGCAACTGATAGTTGCCAATTACTTATTTGCCGGATGATTAGCCAGGCCATCCGGCATCCTGGGCATGCAGCTTTATCGATCCGTCATCCGGTCGAAGCCTTTCGCCCCCGTTTTCACTTTTCAAATAGCATTTGCTTCTTTTTATTATACCCTTTAAGCCGCCTAATTGCAATAAAACCCCTCGCACAAATCTTAGTTTCTCCTCCATTATTTACGGTCTTAAAATATTTATGTTTATCTATCGGGGATAATTGTAAAATGTGATTTACGAAAAATCGAACCTATATCGTTTTGGAAACTGAAAATTAAGGTACCGCTATGTTATTTATTCGCTCAATTAAGAAAAGTTCGATACTCACCCCTGTATCTCTAATCTTTTTAATGTGCGTTTATTTATCGGCTTCCGCAGCCGAAAAGTACAGCTCTTTTCTCCCCGGAAAAATCTGGCTCGACGACGCAAACGTCCCCATCAACGCGCACGGCGGGGGCATCCTGTATTATGATAAGACATATTACTGGTTCGGCCAGCATATGGTCGAAGGCAGCAGGGGAAATCAGGCCTGGGTCGGAGTCCACTGCTACAGTTCTAAAGATTTGTATAACTGGAAGGATGAAGGCATCAGCCTCAACGTTGACAAAGACCCCAACAGTGAAATCACAGCCGGCTGCCTTATCGAGAGACCAAAAGTCATCTACAACGTAAAGACCGGAAAATTCGTGATGTGGTTTCATCTTGAGCTTAAAGGCCGCGGCTATTCTGCTGCAAGAGCAGGCGTGGCTGTCAGCGATAAAGTCACAGGTCCGTATAAGTATCTCGGCTCTTTCAGGCCCAACGCAGGTGTATGGCCTATTAATGTAACAGACGACCAGAAAAAAATTCTTGAAACCAAAGACAGCATAAAAACCTTCTCCGGCGGTTTCGAGCCGAATATTTCCAGCTATAATCTCCTCGCCCGTGATTTTGCTAAAGGCCAGATGGCAAGAGATATGACGCTCTTCGTCGATGACGACAGCAAAGCTTATCACATATATGCTTCTGAAGAAAACAGCACAATGCACATCTCTCTTTTGACCGACGATTACCTAACGCCTGCAGGCAAATACGTAAGGATATTCGAAGGCAAATACAGAGAAGCCCCCGCAATCTTCAAAAGGAACGGAAAGTATTATCTCATTACCTCCGGCTGCACCGGCTGGAATCCCAACGAAGCATCACTTGCCTCTGCAGACTCAATCTGGGTACCCTGGAAGGATTTAGGCAATCCCTGCCGTGGAACTGAAAGCCAAAACCAGACCACTTTTGAATCTCAAAGCACTTACATATTGCCAGTTCAGGATATGAATGATGCCTTTATATTCATAGCTGACCGCTGGCACCCGAATAACGCAATCGACGGAAGATACATCTGGCTTCCTATTCAATGGGAGCAGGATAAGCCTTTCCTAAAATGGCTCGATAACTGGTCCCTCGACTTCTTCAAAAAAAAATCCAAATAATCCCACCAAAAAATTTTAACACCTGCGTACGGATGCGTCCCTTATGGGACCAGTTATTGGAGTAATAATACAAAGTCTCTGTCTCCGTTCTTGCATCATATTTTTACGTTCTTCTGGTAATACCTTTTATATCCATTAAGAAATACTATCATAATTTAGGATATTCCTTAATCCTTCTGGATCTGAATTGATGATAGGATTTGATTCTATATATTCATATACATTGGTGCCACTAAAATATTGTCCCAATGGTTTGAATGGATTTTGCACTTCACCCGCAGGATTGATGCCCAGAGGGTCTCTTTGCAGCCATCGGCCGGTGGTATAATCGTAAGAGGCTTGAGTTGAACCTGTTAGAACAATAAGAACAATTAAAAAAATTCCAAATATCAATCCTTTACGCATATCAATTCTCCTGACTTTTATTCCGCTTATCCTGAAACCATTCACTTCGAATCCACTTCTCAAGAACCTGCCAATTATTGGAGTAATAAGACGTAACGCATATCTCTATTTTTGCATCTTTTTTTTCAAATCTTTAAATCTTCTATTTTTTTAATAATACTACTTTTCAATTAGGGGAAGTGTTGCATTATTTTTCAGTTCTTTTAAATAATCTTTTCTTGTTACATCTTTCCCTCTGACCCAATAGGTTATCTCAAGATGTCCCTTGTTAGACCATTGTTTAAAAACACCATGAAGCCGATCTTTTCTATAGGGACATACTGCTCTTAGTTTACCATCTTGATACCAAGCTTTGTAGTTCCCGTGCTGCATGCTATCCTTAATTGGTTGTTCGTAAGCAATTTGGCCATTTCCATACCAAGCCCTTTCCCCAACCAGTTCCCCGTTCAGCCAGTATTCTGCACGTTTAGAAAAATTATTCTCCTTTTGGTATTCAGTTAGAGGCACTATTTTTTCTTCAGCTCCTTTTGGTATGGTATAACTAATATTATCGCCAAGTATTTTCCACTTGTTAGGATCTGATAAAAACTTAATTTCATCAATTAATTGTTGTTCCTGTTCTTTATTCCAATCTCTTTGGCCCCATACATCATCTAGTTTCGCTCGCACATAACAACTGCCTGTTTTTTTCTGGTCTAGAAAAAGAAAATATTTTTTATCCTTAACATAAATCGGTATTACAGAGCATCCCATTGTCATGTATGTTGATTTTATACCTTTAATACTTAAGATAAGTTTTGTCTTTCCTTTATTAACTTTTGGAATAATAATATTAATACACTTCTGATTTGTCTGCCCTTTATAAACTTTATGAACCTTAAAGGCAATAACTTCCACTGTATCTTCTATTTGAATCCAATCATTTGGCTCCCCACAAATTATCAATCCTGAATTCTCACACAATTCTTCTAAATTGGGCTCCAAAGGCATTTCGACATTAATAATATCAGATAAGTATCCCATCATGATTATTGGCAATATCATACTTAGAATCATAATGCAACCTTTTCCTTACCAACGCCTTATCATATCATTGAAAATTTGAACAAAGATTTTCATGTAAAGTTTCGTTAAAAGGATGTACAGGATACATGCCACCTTGCCACCATGGTGCAATATCAAAAGACGCTGAGTGATTTATTGCTTTATTGAAAAAGAAATTATTCAAGATTCTAAGGCAATCTCTTGCTCTTTCACACATAACTTTGGATGAATATACCCTATTGTCATAAGATGAGAGACCAGTGGATGCCTTTTTCCAATATACATTATAGGTTGTATAATGATCCAACTCGTGGGATAAACATGCTTGACGTTCTCTATCTGGTGTTCGAGGTCGAGGTCCCCAAATTGGATCATACCACGGCCTCTGATTCCGCGACCACTCAAAATGTCCCCTTCGTAAAACATATAGGCTTAAGTGAAACTCAAGATCAATATGTAAAACGCAACCATCACAAGAGAAAGAAGATTTTTCAAAAGAAGCTGTTGTCCAACCTCGTGCTCCCCCATTAGTACTGTTTATTTCCGTGCCCCAATAGCTAACTAGCTTAAAAGTCAATCCATAGGAGTCCGCCTTACTGATTGGTTGACTTATAACATATTCATATAAATTCTGACTATCAGCATAATCTAACGGATCTTGTGTTAAAAAGCGGCCTGTGTAGTAGTCGTAATATCGGTTGCGGTTGTATTGAAGTCTCAAATAGCCTTCGTCGAGCCAGTCAAATTCCCTTCCCGTAAACAGAAAAGGGTTCCCGTAACTCGAATAATCCCAATAATGATCATCACCGTCAAACCATTGTCCGTCACTGCTCGTGAAAATATACGGATTTCCGTAGGCATCGTATTCATACCTCTCAACAACTCCATCCGCATCGAACTCCAGCAAAGCCACAGGGCTGTATAAATAGTCATGAAGGTAAGCCAGGGGAAATTCACCGGCATTGGCTTTCAGCAGCACCTCATCTATATAATTGCCA
>Ga0105097_10000097_pt1 | contig 33012 bp, 54 predicted proteins | sample PPLLak12cMay2015_FD_87035 | JGI IMG/M metagenome (GOLD analysis project Ga0105097, IMG submission 87035) | Freshwater sediment microbial communities from Prairie Pothole Lake near Jamestown, North Dakota, USA - PPLs Lake P7 Core (1) Depth... | ecosystem: Environmental > Aquatic > Freshwater >...
ACATCAATAATATTTTGTGCAAGATAAAGGTCTCTGGTAAACTTAAAAGGGAATATACCAAAAGTCTTTTTAGTTTTTGCTATTTCAATACCAGTAACAGCTAGACAATCACAAACAAATTCGTGGCAATAGAATTTCGTCTCGTCTTGGAATGTAAAATCGTATTCAGTCTTATTATGCTCACAATGCCAGATTGCTCTATCAACAGCGTGGGGTAAGGTTTTTCCTTCATAATTAGGTCGTAGAATAATAAATCTGTCAACATCCTTCACAAAGTCAATAGGATGACAAGACTGTACTCCCTCTGCTATGGAATGAATTATCTCTCGTTTGTTTATAATGAGTCCAGAATGGGTATAGGCACCAGGAATGAAATATGAATCTAAATAATAGTTGTAGCCTCTACAGATTATATCGCCAGCATCTATCACCTCCAACATCTTTTCTAGTTGTTTAGCTTTACATAAAGGTGGCTCCGTAGCCATATAAATGTCACCGAATTTTGTTAAGACTCTTTTATAGATATTAAATAACTGTTCGTTCATTCTACCACCTTATTGTTTTCTTTAGCCCATCTCTTTTATACGGTTACGGTAATGTCTACCCAAGTTCCATTGGGTTTTAAATTTAAAACTGCTCCACCTATTCTGGTGGGTGGAAAGCCCATTGTTTCTTCCCAAGTGGTAGTACTATCTCCACTTAACGATTTCTTAAAAGTTCCACAGATGATAAGGGTCTTTGGTTTACTTATTAATTTATTACCTGCTATTCCTAATCTAGGAACTTCATCAAACTGTAGCCGATGAACATGCCCATAGAGGAACACATCTGCATCATAGTAAGCCATATCTTTAGAAAATTTCGTCAAATCGGCTCCCTGTGTACGACTCCCACCACCATATCCATGATGCCCTTTTAAAAGAACTGTACGTATCCGGGAATTCTTCTCTGAAAGGATTACCTTAAAAAAGTAGGAGAAGCCAAGATAAGGGGTATTCAACTTCTCACACAGTCTTTTCATAGGATTGGTAGAATATTTTCTAACAATTGTATCCTCATGATTACCAATTCCAAGTCCTAAGATTCTATCTTTATAGGGTTCCAATAACTTAAACATACCATCTACCTGTTCGTCTATGATTTCTTCACTTCCAAATGCATCAATACTCTTTCGGTAGCGTGGGTCTATAACTGTAATTGAATCAAGAAAATCCCCACCACCGATGAACCACGTTTTTTCATCTGAATCTTCTAGATACTTTTTAAAAGCTGAAACATCACAAAGGGTATGCCCATAATGCACATCAAAAATAGGTTTTATCTTAATCCCCCCATCCCCATACTTATACTCAATTCGTTTTTCAAAACAGGTTTTATTCACCTTACCTCCTTTTAATTTGGTAGTCTTTATCTTGAATCATTTGCTTTATACAGACTTCAGCCGTTCTAAAATCACCAATCGCTAATGCAGAAGCTAACAATAGAAGTGTTAGGTTCTGTAATAGAGAATTGGCATCTACTGGCATCATAGTTAAATTAAATCTTCCCTCTCTTATTGGTAATAAGTATTTATAGGCAGTGGCATACTCTTTAAATTTAAAAGCGAGTTCACCATAGGTATATCTAAACATGGGTATATGTTCTAAGCGTGGTTTAAATTCCTCCATCAAGCCCATAAGTTCTTCCTTTACTTTAGCATGACTTAACATATTAAGTTTGGTGAGAATTGCAAGAAACTCACTGTCCTTAGAAACTTGCGTATTATCTGTGCGAATTAATTCTAAAGCACGTTCTATATACGGGGTAGCTTCTTTATCCCGCTGCAAACCTATCAGGGTTTTTGCTAGATTAACAAGGTCAAAAAAAGGAGCTTGGTTATCTTCTATATCTCTCAGAAGGATTTGTAAGTTTCTTTCTAATTTTTCCTTAATTATTTCCGGACTGGTATACCCCATATGCACTACGGTAATCTCACAGGTAGCATATTTTATTCCTTGACTTTCAGCCGAAAACGAAATTTGTTCATGTACCCTGCCATTAAACTTTAAGTCTTTATGGTTAGGAAACACTCGCAACTGAATAGATTGAAAATCTCTATCATATCTTCTATCAAGAAGTCCTACAAAAATTGCCTTACCGAGATTATCTTTGATAAACCATTTTAGCTTTGATATATCTTGGCGTTCAATTTTATCATCTGCATCTAACCACAGAATATAATCTTTTGTACATTTACTAAGAGATTCATTTCGGGCAGCACTGAAGTCATCAGTCCAGGGAAAATCATAAACGGTAGCACCAAAAGCTTCGGCTACTTGTTTGGAATCATCAGTAGAGCCTGTATCAACTACTACTATCTCATCTACCACTCCTCGTACAATTGGTAGCAAGCGTTTCAGGTTTGCACTTTCATTCTTTACGATCATTGCTAGGGACAGAGTTGGTAAAGAAGATGAATTAAATATTATTTTCTTTGTTGCCATGTTAACTCCTTTTCAGTTTAGTATATTCTTTTTTAGCTTGCGTGTATAACAAGCGTAACCCAGTACAGATAATCGTAGCTTTGTTAACATTTCTATATGTAGTTTCACCCTCCTCATTCTTGCCAGTTACCATTTGTTTAACGGTGTTAAAGGCTTTGTACTCCTTCTTCTTTGGTGACATGTCTTCATAAATACCTTTCCGTAGTTTCTTCGCTACTTTTCCTCTCATTGTTCTTTCCTCCAGTAGATACCACCATTTTCATCAAAGTGATTTATTTTACTTAGTTGGTTTCTCTTATCATAAAGAAACTCAGCAACAGCTTTTCGTGGTCCCCCCAATAATTTGCCATCATCATGAACTAGCACATATCCCCCAACTGATAAAAGAGGGTAGAGATAGAATAAACTATAAAACGTAGGTCGGTATAAATCAACATCTATTCTTAAAAAAGATAATTTTTTTATTAACTTTTCTTCACTAACTTTTGGGAGAACCTCTTCTATCCAACCTTTATAGTAAACTAAAACCTCGGGGGAAATTCCCCACCTAGCCATATTAATAATAACATTCTCTACTTTACATTTGCTAACACCAGTACTAATTAAGTCTCCTGTTCGGGGTACAACCTTGTTATCAATAAAACTCTTATCATGTTCAGTCGGGTATGGAAGCCCTTCAAAGCTATCTACCAGATAAACTTTTTTATTTAACTTTTCTTCTAATATATACTTTGCCATAACCGCAGCAGTACCACCGTTTGCAACACCACATTCACAGAAATCACCCTCTATCTCTCTTGTCAATTCACAGAGTTTCAATGTCTGATAAGGATGTATTTCTGCACCGTAGATAACTTGAGCAGCCCAAGGAACAAAGTCTAATACACTATCTTTCATAGTTTATATCTCCAAGCTAGTAGAAAATCTAACTCCCATTCGTGTACAATACCCACAGTAGACAGGGCTTTATAACAAGTGAGTAAGTTCTTGATAATACTATTCTCTGGTGTAACTACTGACTTCACAATTTCATAAACGTGTTCAACATTAGTATAACATTCTAACTCATCATAAAAATCTTTCATTAAATCATGTGGATGTCGCATATGATTTACAGTACCACCAGTAAACCCAACTTGATAACCAGCAGCCCAAAGAATAGGTTGGGCTACAATACTTCGTAAAATATCACTGAATCGCATGTTCACGCTACAAGGTAAATAGAGTAAAGGAAATGCCTCCTTTGTGAAGAGTGTATTTTGTGCATTAAATGGACAAATAGTGCTTGCAGTTAATACTGTAGGATTTCCATTACCAAAGTAGAAATCTTTGGTATGGTTGCGATTTATAAGTCTCCAGATAGCATCGGTATCTGGATCTTCATTACAGAGTGATTGCCAAATAACAACACTAGGGGGAGTTTGAATATACTCAAAAGTATCAGTAGAGTAAATCGCATGGAGAGGAAGACCTCTAGGCCAGATTTCTGAATGTCCAAAGACTTTATAAATGTTTAACCATTCGGTAGGAGAAGTAGATAACCGACAACTCTGGTTAGAAAAATCAGTCTGCCCCCATTCTGGTACAGGAGAATTATCATCATCCATATCAAAGATATGTGTTGCACCATGTTTTATGGCATACAAATATCCCAGATTCTTCCTAGAATAGGAATTCTCTTCTTCACCTTTACTTACAGGTATATACGTAATCCCTACAATCCTACTCCAGTCCTTTGGTGTTTTTCGGTCCCCAACAACAACTACTTCAAAGTTTTTTTCTTTAGCTCTCGTCAGAATATTAAAGAAGCTCAAAGATGGTTCGGCAATAGTGGTTAATACTACAAAAGGTTTTATACTCTCCATCGTTTCCTCAAATTAGCTAAATCTTTAGCTATAATTTTATTTCCTTCTTCACTATACCAAGGTACTGACTGTGCTATGTTCCCAAACTTTTCATGACTAATATCCATACCAATAACATAGTTATCTAGCCCAACGGATGCTGCCCTAAAAGAATAATCTTGGTCTGCGTAGGCGTAGGTGTAGCTCTCTGCATCCATTTTACCTATCTTAGTTATAAGGTCTCTTGTATAAACCACTGGTCCAAAGTTTAATAGTGGTACTTTTTGATACTGTCCTATTTGTAACAGATATTTATAGTTCGACTTTGAAAATGGGGAACTATACATGAGATCATAGCCCCAAGTAAACCCATCTCTACCCCCTATAAAGCCAAGATTACTTTCATTAGTAAGTAAAGCATCTAAATCAGAAAAGAGCGAGAAACCTTGTATAAGCATATCTTCATGTAAAACAATGAGAGCATCTTTATCCGTTTCAGTCATAAAATAGTCAATCATTGTATTATTACACTGATGCTCAAACATTTCTTTCTCATGCTTTAAAATGTGTAGCCAATCACATTCTTGATAAGTAGGTTGTTCTCTACCATCAAAAACAAGAATAATTTCGGTATCTAAATGACTCCATACTGTCTTTACTATTCTATCTAAATCTTGACTGTTAGCATGTACTATAGAGTATCCTACAATAAATTTATGATTCATTTCAATTTCCTCACGCAAGTCAACGAGAATGCTTCATCCACTACTTCCCATTTATCTGGATTACTAAATATTAACTCTTGTGCAACCTTGGATGGTCCTTCCCAAAAGTTAGCTCCTCCATCTCTTCCCATTCTGGAATCATGCATAAACAATAAACCCCCTATTTTAAGTTTAGGTTCCCACTCATTATAATCTCTTAGAACCCCTTCATATCTATGGTCACCATCTATAAATAGAAAATCTAGGCTATTACTTCCCCAATCATTAACAACATTCCAAGAATACTCCTGTAGTATTTTCAATCTACCCCCCTCAATAAAGGTCTTATTCTTTTCTATACTATCTAAGATACTACCAATAAGAGAAGCTTCCATTGGGTCTGGTAGAAAAGGGTCTATAGAAGTAAGTTTAGTATGTGGAGAAGCTTTTAAGATAACGTTAGCACTATCACCATACAGACACCCTATTTCGACACCAATTGTTTCTTGTGTTAAAGCACCTAAAACCCTATCCCACAAATCTTTTTCAGGACCAACTACATCAAAGTATTTCATTAAATTTCTCCTCAATTAACTTCTCATATTTTTCAAATCTACAATTAGGTGTAGCTTTTGCTTTCCAATTATTATGAAGATGGACTGCAAACGCCCCCTCATACAGTTCATTATTAAATCTACTAGTGTTATCAAAAAATTCATTTTCATCATTTAACCAACACGGGTCAAAAAACCCACAGGGGAAGACCGTAAAACTTTTATCTCTATTGTAGACATTTGTTAACAAATCCATACTTAATGAGGCTATATGCTTCATTGGGGTGGTAAACACTTCTTTTACGAATGCTAAAGCAGTATCCCTACCTTTCTTGAAGTGAGAGACCGCCATATTTACACTGTTGGAAACTTGCCATTTATAACCCCACTCTTGCTGTAGAAAAGGATTTAAATTTCTTAATAATAATATATCACAGTCTAACCAAACCCCACCATAGTTATAAAATAAAATATACCTTATTACATCACTACCTTCATAAAAATTCGATAGGTAAAAATCGGTGTTTAATTTCTTATCTAAAGGTAGTTTGCTATACTCTTCTGCTAAATTTAAAACACGAAAGTCGACATAAGGTACTAACGGTTTAGCCCATTCATTCTCAACTAAATTAGTAGTAGACCAAAAGATAATCTTACTTCCCTTAGATTGAGTAGCAATAATAGCTTTTAGAGTAACACTATGTCGTTTCCCAAATGGTACCTTTAGTGGATTCCAAAACAAATGAAAGGTTGTCGGTTCCCCTTCAGAGTCAGGTATCTGCTTACAAAAATCTAGACACTTATATAGATTATAATACAAGTCGTTGTGAGACTCTTCTGAAATTTCTATCATGTATCACCATGAATAAAAATAGCCCCGCATTTATCACCCGAGGTTTCAGTATTATAATAAAATTTATAAAAATGATAAATTTTATTTATTAGTGGTTTAATATAGTCCCAATCTAATCTTACCCCTTTGTACGAATCATAATTAAAGTCAGGATGACTAGGATTATAAATGTCATGAATGACTATAACACTGTTAGGTATCCTATATTTCTCTATTATCTCCAACTCTTTAAGTAAAGGCCACTCATCACCCCAGTGAGCATCAAGAAAGAATAGAATAGGCTGGGTAACTGTTGGAAGAATTTCAGCCAGAACCTTCGGGGAATCCCCAAGAAATCTATGAACATTTGGGATATCATCAAGAAAATTAGTAGTGTTATATACCTCTTCATCGATCTCAATTGTATAAACAGTATCTACCATAGTTGACATTAGTTGGGCTGTTCTACCTTTCCATGTACCAGTTTCAATTATAGTTTTAATACCAAATTTTTTGATTAAAGAATTGATTTCTAATAATAAATAAACATCACCAGAAAAAGGCCACCAATTATTCAAAATGTTCTCCTGTTATTTCATCATTTAAGATTCTTTTAAGTCTGGTAAACCTAGCTTCATAGGTATGGTTCCTTGATTCTTTATACCCCTCAAGCCCTATACTTTGCCAATTATCTTCTTTTAAAGCGAAGAGAATCTTGTCTTTACATTCTTCATAATTGTTAAAGAAGTAGCAGTTAACCCCATCTTTGTATCCTAACTCAACGTACATATCATCATAATCACAAACAGCACATGTTCCAACTCCGGATATTTCAAAGGTTTTATAATTTATATCAAACCCCCCACCCCTACTATTTAATGCTACTTTGGAGGACGCTAAAGTATCAATATAGTTCCAGCCAGCCCTCATGTCACTTAACAATCCTATCTCTTGTTTTAACTCATTCGTATGTTTTCTCGTAGAAGACCCAAGCCAAACACACTCGTATATTCTGGGTAAATTTCTAGAGGTGTAGTATCTCCCATCCATGGCTGAAGGCCACCATATATGTTTTTTATCTGGAAGCCAAGTCTTCTTCTCAGGGATAATAGTTTTAATAGGCCACAAGATAATATCAAAAAGGTGGCTCCATTCATAAAATGCAGAATGTTGGTGTATATCCCCGCATAATTGCATCTTACAAGCAGATGATAGCCCTATCTCCTCAAAGGGTATCCAGTCAAACTCATACTGCTCTTCTACGAAGATATAGTCATATTCATTAAAATTAGGTTTATTCGTAAAATTAGAGTGCCTGAGACCCCAAATATCTGCCTCATACCCATTTTTAATTGCAGCATATTGTAATGAGAAACACTCTCTTAAAAACTCACTTGATTCTGGTCCGTAAGGACCTATATCCCTATTAGCTTGTACTATTAAGAATTTTTTGTTAGCCATTCCCGTCTTAAGACCTCCAATAAGAGAACATCTCTATAATGACCATTTCTAAATATATGTTCTTTCCAGATTCCGACTTCTTTAAACCCTGTTTTATAATGTAGGTTAATAACTTCAAGATTATCAGAGAAGGCTTTACAATAAATCTTATTAAGATTTAAATAGTTAAAGGAGTATTCTAACAGAAGCATTTCAGCTTCATAAGCGTAGCCCAGTCTTCTATAATTTTTATCAATTATGTGTCTTACATACTCAGCATTACTATTTCTATAGTCTATCAGTTCAATTCCTAAAGTACCAATAACCGTAGATGAATCTTTAAGTTCAATCATCCACTCAAACCCAGTAGAACGGTTTACGATCATCTCCATCCAATTACCTTGTCGCATAGAAGAAATTGAATCTTGTGAAAAGAATTTATCTGCTATTTCTGGGTCATTTCGCCAAGTGCGTAATTGGGAACCATCTGAAAACTCCAATGCTCTAAGTCTTATTCGTTCTCCTTGTAACATTTTAATCTCCTATAAAAAAAGTAGGTTCTAATTTAAATGGGTTCTTATTATAATACGAACCTTTATAAATTGTTCCCCCCCATGACAAATTATTCATTCTATACTTCTTAATTAGAAAACTTATAACTGATTGATCTGACCTATGAGCAATAAACTCAGGTCTCGTACTCTTCAAAGACATATCTAAAACTTCTTTTATTTGACAATAATGTGCAAACTCTTCAAAAATTGTTGTACCTCTCTTATTAGTAAAATCAAATAATAGAATCCCAGAAGAACACTGGTTAAATGTCAAAGCAAACTCTGGGGTACAGTCTAGTATACGAAGGCACATATCGGATGTCCACTTAGCTTCTTCTGCCCCTTCTTCCGCATCAAAAGTCACAACCCCTAAATCATTTGCCAACTCAAAGTACTTATATGGATTTTTATTTACTCGTATACTGCTGTCTAACCAAAGAACTTGGTCATACCCTAATTCTCTAGCTTTCTGTATAGCCATACATTTAAACCCATGTTGCAACTCTGTATGTGGTTTACATGTTCCATAGAGATCATTATTAGGCCAACCAGGAAAGAACTTAACATTTCCATATGTTCCAGAAAGATTACTATCGGGAGAGAACATGAGAATGTCATCCTTAAAATCTATTAACTGAAGACTTTTAATTAAACCTTCAGTTAATTTTTGGTATTGTTCCCTACCTTTAGAAAAAACATTTACGATACATCGTTTCATACTCTTCCCATTATTATATTTTCACCATTATAGTGAATTAAATTAGTAAGACCTGCTTGATTCAGATAATCAAAAATATCCTGCTTATAATAAGTGTACTCGACACAAACTAAGTCAGTTCCCATTTCAGCCAAATCCATCTGCCGAAGAATTAGGTAATCCATACCTTCTGTATCTATACTTACAAAGTTATAGATTCCTGGGAAGTTTCGGTAAAAAGTATCCCAAGTAACACAGTCTACTTCAACATCCTCGTAATCTAATTGAACTGATTTCCACTTGGTATAATGCTCTTCAATTGCGGTAGCATTAGCACCACCACTATCATGAAACTTTAACTTCCCATCAAAAGACCCAATAGCTACATTAACAACATCAACTAAGTCCGACGTTTTATAAAACTCTTCTAAGCCACTAAAACATTTCGGACTTGGTTCAACTAAAACACCAGACCATCCTAACTCTAATAATGCTCTACTATTAGAAAACACTGTTGGGTGGTAAGCTCCAATCTCTAGTAATCTACCAGCAGGTTTCTTCTTAAAGAACTCTAAGATATATTTCTCTTCTTCACTTTGACTGTACATTTACCCTCCTATCTTATATATAGTCTCACTTTAAGACCACTTTCTTTACATAAATACTCTGCCATTTTATCATAATAATCATATGAAGTAACCACTATCTCTTTAATACCAGCATTAATAATTTCCACTAAACATGGAGAGCAAGGAATAGGGCAGGTCATATACATAATTGTACCTTTTACCGCTATACCGTGTCTGGCAGCATTAACAATTGCATTCCGTTCTGCATGACCCGCTATACAAATATCCAACCCTTCACCAGATGCAAATCCATATTTCTTTCTAGGGCATACCCCGTCTACTTTACTTCTAGTATCACACTGTGGCACTCCACGTGGTGGACCATTATATCCAGTACTAATAATAGATTTATCTTGTACAATGATAGCTCCTATCTTTCTGGATAAACACTTGCTGTTCGTAGCTACAGCGGTACAAATAGTATAATAGTACTCATCCCAAGTCATACAAAACTTACCCCCATTATATTTTTACCTGCTTTATGCATCTCACTGATTAGTTGCCAATTAAAGTCCTGACCAATTCCACATTTAACAAAGGTAGGATTAAAATTAATTCCAACTTCATGGGCATAACACCAAGCACCATAATTAATAGGAAGAATATTAGCCACTTTAGCAAAGTATGATATAATGCTTTGGTCATGTCTGTGTGCTTTAAACTCTGGTCTGGGACTTCCTCTCTCTCCTCTTAAACAGATACCATCTCTTGAATGAAGAAAGTAGTTATCAAAGAGGTTAGTTGCGCTTTTAGAATCAAAATTAAAGATCATCATAAAGGCATCTATTTCAAAAAACGTCTTCGCAAATTCTGGGTCACACCCCATATGTTCAAGACAATCATCGGCTGTCCAAGTAGCTTCGGGGCAACCTGGATTATCTAGTAATACGGTTCCTATTTCTGAGGCAAGATTCCAATAGGTCTCTACATCTTTTAGAAATACACAGGAGCTATCTGCCCACAGAATTTTGGTATACCCCATATCTCTTGCTTCTTGAATAATATAAGATTTAAAAGCATAGGGAGCATCTTTATGAGTGGGACATATACCAAACTCTTTAGAGATAGGATAGCGTTTTCTAAGAAAAATGTTTCTATTCTGATTACCTAGGAAGTCTCCTTCAGTCTCTAACTCGGGACTGCATACTAAGAAATCAGCATCAACATTCGTATAGTCCATTGTTTCAAGGATTCGTTGAGATCCCAAAAGGTAATTCTCTCTACCTTTACTTGCAAAGTTTACCACACATCGTTCTCTCATTGGATATACTCCTTACTTTTCACAATTTTATATTTGTTTGTAAGATAATTCTGTAATGCTTCAATGGATTCCTTATGGCTATATAACACTTTATCAATCTCAGTTAACCGAGCATTTAGGGTCTCTAAAGCTTCTTTATGAGAGATTAACGTATGGGTTATTTCTGTTAATAAGATGTCTATTCTAGAGAGTACCTTCAATATTTCATAGTCCATTAGACATACCTTACTTTTTGTGCTTCAGTTTTATCCCAATCGAAGAGATAATAATAAAGAACCTTGTCAATAAAAACCTCTCGTTGTAAAACCTGTTTTCTGGATAGCTGCATTGCCCAATTAAAATCTTCACCCCTATTCAGTATAGGGAACATAAATTGTTTTGCTATTTCTGCCCGTATTGGATTCAGGTGATTCGGGGGTCGATAATAGTACTGTTCATCTTCTGTAAACTCAGTATAGCGTACTGAATGAATGAACTCCTTCTCCCCTAAAGTTTTACTTACTAATTTTCCTTTCATTCCAACACAATCAATATCTGGAAAACTTTTAATTGCTTGCACGATAACCTGCACATAATCTTCAGCGACAACATCATCATCATCTATAAATGCTACGAATAGACCACTTGCTTGCTGAAGAAGTTCATTTCGTTTTAAGCCAACAGGGTAATCAAAATTATCACTGAATGTTAAAATTTCAACCTCATCCTGTAAGTTATTCTCTGTGATTTGGTTCTCTAGACTTTTTAGTAACTTCTCAAATTGTTCTTGCCTTGTTTCTAATGTCACAATAAGAATACTTAGATAAATCATTTATCACCATAAATTATTTCTAAATTACAATTGAGAGCTGTCTCCCATTCCAACTTTGCCCCACGTGAGTTTTTCCAGTTGGGTAACATATAAATTGCATCACAGCGTTTTATTATTTCACAATCACCCGTAAGAAACAAGTCAAAACAATCTTTGTCTTCCGTACCATGCCCCATGTATAATGAATTAAGATGAGGGCAAATTACTGCCCACCCTTTCTTCCACAGTTCTAAGGCGTGTGATCTTGCCAGTACAATGTTATTCCAGACCTCATCATCATTTTTCCCACTTAATGCCCCCGCAACATAGATTACTTTCATTCTAACCCCTTTGGCATAATATTATAAAAGATTGCCCTACGGTTTATATATAACTGTTTATCTTTGTCCCATGGATTATTATTTCTGAGGTATAAAGCATCACTTATTACTTTAGCATTATTACAAGGATGCTCATGTTTAAATAATACCTTATTTAGTTTCAGTTCTTTTCCTAGTAATTGTGAGACTTCCATAAACTCATTGTCCGAAAAGAAACTTTCATACCCAGGATAGTAAATGTAACCAAACCTATCGTAGTATTTCTTCCCTAGGATACAGAGTGTGTTGAGGGGGGTATAGCCATCTGGGGAATATAGAACTCCATCGGTATCAGGTATGTCTGTTTCAAACTTCTGTAAGATAATTCTATCAAACCCCAGTGTAACTGGAAACATATCATCAGAGAATAATAGAACTATATCCCAAGGGTCTTCATATATGTCTAAATCCCTATTACAGGCATGAATCTTGTTTCGACTTAAATCATAGATGGTAGTAATATTTACATTATAAAACGCAGTATAAAAGTCTATCTGGTTTTTTATTTCCTCGGTATTCATAGTCTCATCATCAGAATCTAGCGTGAGAAGGATACTAACATCTTCTGGTCTTCTCAAGGCAGTAAGGAGAAAATCCATGGCTTCATAAAAACGGTTTGGTCTTTGCCGTGTTGGAAATTTGATTAATAATTTCATGTCGTCTCCTTTGGAGCATAGTGTGGGTACTTCTCAATAAAATCTTTAACAGCCTTCTTCGCTTCATCCAGTGTTGCAAACCTTGCTTTAAGTGTTCTCCATCTCCATGGTGAAACTGAATGGTCGGCAATCGTCACAGTTAATTCGTCATGTCTTCCAGTCTTAGCATCCACTGGAATATAGGAATCTAAACAATAGATTGCTGCTGCAACTTCACCATTCTCATACCTAGCCATAGGCCACATCCGCTTCTCAAAACTTCGGTACCTTCCTGTCGGTTCATCACTTACAGTCCATTTATGTTTAATCTTCATTACTTACCCATCCTTCTTTAAATCGTCAGCTCCTACTAAAGCATACTCCATAAGTATACTGGGATAGTTTTCTTTAACCCATTTATAAAATGGTGCATCTGTAATTGAATGATTTAAAATAACATACTCTATCTCCATAATATCACTAGTAAGCTTGGTCTCTAAGGTAAGTCTATCAACTCGCCCTAAAAAGAGAACCGTCTCATCAATTATTATAGGAAATGATCGCTTCCCTTGGGCTGTTCTTAAAAGGGTGTCTCTAAACTCAGGTGGAAAGGAAGATAAGTTAAAAGTAAAGGTACCTTTCATTTTTGATCCTTAAAGTTATTTCTCGGTTTCTTATTGGGTAGTCTATATCTTCGTATACCCAAACCATCATCAGAATTAAAGATTACGTGCCCACACTGTAAACACATTTCATAATCTATCTTATACTTGAAATCTCTTTTGGGAAACATAGTTCCCCTACCACATCTTGGACAATTACTTAAGTATTCCATATTTGACTCCCCTGTTCAGTTTTGGTTACGGTTATCTCATTAATAAAATCCCCATAGGAATTTAGATTTCTATGGTCTATCAAAAGTATCTTTAAGCTATCATTTATTGCCTTATCTTTTAAGGTTGCAATTAAGTCTGCAATTCCTTCTTCACTAAGAAACTGAGTCCCTTCATCAAAGATAAGTATATCCCAACTTATACCACGTTTATTCTTAATAAAATCTATTAACCCTAATGTAACAGCTAGTCTTAATCTCTGACCCTCACCACCCGACCAACAGGTAAATGGCACTAAGGTATCATTTATTGGTGACTTAACGAGAATAGTAAAGCCACGTTTAATTGTACCAGCTTTCGTTTCAGTATCTACTTCAGTTGTAATAGACCACTCTGTCATTCCTAATTCTTGTAACTTATTATTGGTTTCAATCTCAAACTCCTGCAACGCCTCGGATAACAACATAAGCTTTGTATCCTTAAAGCCTTTTACCCAGTATTCATAAATAGTAGAGTACTGTAAACTAAGAGTTTGTTGCGTTATTAACGCTTGTATTTTATTTGTAAGTTCTTCAAATCGTGCTTGTCGTTTCTGCTTCATCTCAGTGTAAGGGTTAACCCCATTCTGTAACTCACCTAGTTCTTTATCAAGAGCCTGTTGTTGAAAGAGTAAGTTACTCGCATCCCGTTCTAGTGCAGATACTTCCAGACCAATAATATCTGCTTGTTTTCGTATTCCATTCATAGTTGTGACTTCAATAGTCTGTTCATCTTGTAATCTGAATAACTCATCTTTTAAACTTTTATACACAGCTTTTGTAGCTTCAAGCTGTAGTTGAGTTTCAGCTACAGAATTCTCTATAATTTTTATATTCTTTAGTAAAAGAACTGGGTTTATAGGTTGAAAACAAGTTCCACAAATGGGTGAATTTTCTGTTTTTCTTAAGTTTTCGTACTCCTCCTCCCCTCTATCTAATAGAGTCTCATACTTATAAATCTCTCTTCCCTCCATACTAATCTTCTGATTATATTCATCTATTGCATGGTTAATTACTGTCAAGCCTTTTTCTAGTTCCTTATAAGCTAGTTCGATTTCTCCACTAATTTTTTGGGTGTTACCTAGAGCATCTAAGGTTGTAGCAAGCTTGGTACTGTAGCCCAATTTAGTTTCTTTAAGTTCATTAATTTTTGCTTCTTTCGTCGCTTCGTACTCTTGACTAAGTTTATTAAGCTCATCTAGATTAATACCTGACAGCTCACCTTCTAAAGAAAGTTTAATCTTCTCAGTTTCTAAAGCTTCTCGCTCTAGCTTAGTCTTCATTTCTTTAGCTTTATCAGAGAAGGTATTCCATTTATCTAAATCAAGAATAGTCGTAAAAATATCCATCTTCTCAATAGGAGCTAAATCTATAAACTTATCAGCCTGTTGAGAAATAAAGATAGAGTAGATAAACGCTGCAAAGTTTATACCTAGTAATGTATCAATGGTTTCCTGGGTAACAGTCTCATCATTTAGTTTTAATGTATTAGGATTCCAAGTACGGTCTAGGGTATAGAGTATATTATGGTGAAGAAACTCTACCGACACTTTACATTTATCTTTGGTCTGCCAGTTCTTTAAGTTTCCAGCTTTATCATTCGTTGACGTTTTACCATAAAGAGCGAAGGTGAGGGCTTCAAATAAAGATGATTTACCAGTGCCATTACCTCCAAGACTTGGTTCCACTTTGTTCTTCCCTGAGACAAAGATTAAGCCACTATCAAATTTAGTGAAGTCTAATACCTGTTCTTTGGTAAATGATTTAAATCCTTGTATAGATAGTTTAAGAATTTGCACTGATTATCTCCCGAGCAATCGCTACATACTCATTGGTTAATTTTTCTTTAGTAGAAAACCTGTCTAATACTTCATCATATGATAAGGATACGACAGTCTCATTCCTCTCAACCCCAATAAGCTTTTTGTCTTTATTCGGTTTTAAGGTTAAGGAAACTAATTCTACTTTTCGTTCCTTACATAACTCTTTTGTAGTCTTTCGTAAGGTTGGCCACTTATCATAATCACAGCGGTCTAATTCAAAAGTTACCTTTAATTGGTCTTTTTCTTTTGTTGCAAACTTTAACCATGACTCAAAGGAAGCAGCATTCTCAAATTTTACATTGTATCTTCCTGGAGAATCAGTATAAAAATAAATATGCGCTGAAGGTCCATCTCCAGATAAATGGTATACCCCACCATGTCTATCTTCATCACCAAAGTAGACTGGGTAGGGGCTACCTATGTAGGTGAGTATATCATTTTTCGTTGGGGTAAAATAATGTATATGCCCACTGTATATCTGGGCTACATGAATCCCTTTAAAGTCCTCCTGTGTTATTCCGTCTTCAAGTACCTTACCTTGAAGGAGTTTTGTCCCTTGTACTTGCGTATGCATATATAAAACCTTACATTTGTTTATTTCGTTTGCATACTTTTGTAAGTCATACTCAGTTGTGTACGGATAAAAGAACTCTTTATCTATCCGTGTAGGTGTAGTTATAAATCGAATCTTCGGTGACACATTTAAGAACTCAAAAAAAGGTGTATCTTCATTTACAAAATCATGATTGCCTTTTAATATACGAATTTGTTTTACACCAGCATAGAGCAGTAACTCTAAATAACTGGTTAACTTATTTACCAGTAGTGAAGAATGATTATCTTTCTTTTCAGTTAAATCCCCTAGAATATTTAAGACTTCTATTTTTTGGTGTTCTATATGGGAAATTAACCACCCAAAGAAATCCCACTTATAGTCATCAAGGGGATTCGTTGTTAAATGTAAATCAGCAATTAGGAATGTAGAAACCACTTATTCTCCTTTTATTAACCCAAATTTGTCTTTTCTTGAATTCCAATCATCATATAATTCTTTTTGTGTAGCATCCACTTCAACTTCAATAAGTGGTGCTTCAATATCTCCCCCAATTCTAATATACTCAAACCCTCCATCAATAAACACCTTACCACAAGTACAAAAACGAAAGTCATGTCTTGCCCTGCTGTAGATGGTGTCTTTACAGTGTTTACATCTAACTGCTCTTACTATCATATTAATAATTCCTTAAACTTATTTATTCTAATCATAACAATATCTGAGGTCTCATAACTCTTCCCTTTTAGGTGAACAACCACAATGGGTATCTTTCCTGGAGGGCAATTAGCTTCTGCCTGTTTCATGAAGACTTCCCCTGCAAACTTTACTCTACCCTTCGCCTCTATACTTAACTTTTCATGTTCACCATCTTCACCACCAAACAACCCAACATTCTTCGCACCAATAGTGGCATTGATTTTCTTTTGGGTTCTCTTTCCACGTTTACGGTTAGAACGTGCTATGTCAGCTTTACTTGTCATTTCTTTCCCTTTGTAAAACCTTCAACAGCACATTCTATTCTTTGTATATAGTCTTTCCACCACCAATTTATCTGATATAAACCGTGGTATCCAAACCACCACCATATTCTCCAATACCAAGTTGGTTGTCTAATCATTTCTTTCCCTTTGTTATAACATACCCTTCAGTGCCAAGAATGCGAATTATATCACTTGCCACTATTTCACAATCTTGATAACTTTCTTTTTTAGCTTGCCACACTATATTTGTGAGTAAAGAAAATACTTTCAGTCTATCTTTCTTAGTCATTTGTTCTCCATTCCGTTCCGGAGATCCCAGTTTACATCTTCAGGTTTTATGTTAGCATAGGCATAATGAAAGTAGGTTGTTCTCTCAGAAAACTTTATGAGTCTCCCAATTCGGTTCTTTAAATTTTTATCAGTCGTCTTAAGAATAATACCATAATAAGTACAATACCACTTATCAGTAAGGTCAAAATCAAGAACTTTGACTAAGGTATAGTATTTACTATCCTTAAAGTAATCATTAGCAATAACCAGTTCATCATCCACTTTAAAGAGGGGTAATTTAAGAGCCTTATTCCGTTTAGCTTTGATATATCTATCATTTAATTCTTCTTTAGCTTTCTGTCTTAACTCACTAAAGCTTTGTATATCATATCCCTTAGTTGATACACCTAAATGTTTATCAGTCACAGGTGACTTTTGCACGTTCTGGCTCCTTATTTATTCATTTTAGAAAGCTGTTTTGCTGTATCAATACAAATATTGCACATCTTTGCAGTCTTAGCATTCTTACAAAGTGCTATCGTTTTTGTTCCAGTTTTACTTTCTAGGGTTGTAAATGGTTTACAGAAGTTTTTCTTGTTTATAGGTATAGCATAGATCGGAATCTCATATATCTCATACCCCTGTGAATCTTCAATATAATCTCCTGTACATTGTAACTTTTTAAGAATTGGATATTCCATTATTTTTCCTCTTTAGTAATTTCAATACAACAATTATCACAAAAACCCCAGCCAGGACCATTTAAGATTAATTTTATTCCACATTTAGGGCATCTCTTTATAACTGGTACTTTTTTCTTTTTTTCTTTCATCTTTAATAGAGTCCTCCTATAGTGTGGGAACGAAACCACTCTTCCCACTTAGCTTCATTTATTTTCCTTTCTTCTTCTTCTAGTTCTCGTATTGCATCTCTCATATCTTGATAAAATTGTTCTTCATCAGATAATTTTCCAGTAATTGTATTAGTGCTTACATATAACCCACTGCTTATCTTGATAACCACCCCCTTCTGCATATTGTACCATTTCTCCTTTAGATCCGCCAACTGTTCTTCCGTTAGTTTTTCAGCCGTAGACAAAAGTAAATAGGTGGGTGCGCCACCCATTTCAGTTATGTCCACATAGTCATCACAAGCTACATTCCCCATCAGAGCATTTCCCCATATAGGCTTTTGGCATCTCAAATTTATTTGTCAGTGAGGTGCTTGTTAGAACTTGATTTCTACTTCCATCTCTATAAATGGTGATACCTTTGCAGTTGCTTTTCCACGCCAGTTTATATATCTCTTTAATGTCATCTACCGAGGAATTGTAGGGCATATTCACGGTTTTGGAAGCACCACCATCAAGATACTCCTGCCATTTAGATAATATTTTAACATGCCACTCAGGACTAATCTGGTGGGCAGTTCTCACATGCTCGGACTTATACAAGTCTCTTGTTTCTTCGATCTTACCAATAGTTAAACTTCGCTCAAAAGATACGTCATATACAGGCTCAATGCCACTAGAACAATCAGCCAAGATACTAAGAGAACCAGTAGGAGCAATGATCCTCCGGTAAAAATAGAACTTATCAGGGTTATAAGATAGAGTAGCGTCCCTATACACAGTACCAAGCTTATCAATAAAATCCAAGCAATCTTGTGAATCATATTTTATCCCCAATTTAATTAAGCAATCAGCAAACCCCATGATACCAACACCAACAGGATTATACTCTTTCATTTTCTCTGCTATCTCCGGTAATGGATATACTGAAAGTTCATTCATATTTGTGAGAGTTCGCATAGCTAATCTGCAAGAGTCAGCAAATCTTTCAAAGTTAAACTCATTCTTCCATACAAATTTTGAGACGTTGATACTACCCAAGCAACAGGCGGAATAGTAGGGCATGGCGACCTCGGAACACGGATTACAGGTGTCGATAACAGTTTCTGGATAGAGTGGGTTATCTTTATTTATTCTATCAAAGAACAATAATGCAGGGTCCCCATTTACCCAAGACGTAAATGCCATTAACTCAAATACATCTTTCGCTTTAACGGTAACTGTAGTATACCCTTGTGGAGAGACAATATCTATACTACCATTGGAGTCTACTTTCTGCATAAATTCATCTGTAACCATAATACTAAGGTTAAAGTTTTGGAGCTTTCCTTGTAATTTTACTTTGATGAAATCAAAAATCTCAGGGTGGGAATAATTTAATATACCCATCAAGGCTCCACGCCTTTTACCACCCTGTTTCACCACTTCGACAATATTGTCGAATACACCCATAAAACTTATAGCACCCGAACTCTTCCCACCCTTAGAAAGGGCAGCATCCTTCTCTCGTAGTTTAGAGAAATTAATACCAACACCACCACCACTCTGAAATATCTTTGCCATAGCTGTAACCGATTCAAAGATTGAAGTAAGGTCATCCTTTATTGGCAAGATATAACAAGCATGAAGGCTGGCATTAGGAAATCCAGCATTAAACATAGCAGGTGAATTGGGAAGAAATACTCCATTTGTTGTAGCAGTATAGATTTTCTCTTCAAATTTAATGTCACCTTTGGCTAGCAGTTCAGCAGTTCGTTTAAAGACGTTCTCAGGTGTTTCATTATTACAATATCGGTTATTTAATAAATAAATAGCATTCGTACTTAATGGCACTTTAATCCTCCCTAATCATTAAAAACTCAAATAAATATTCTGGATGTTTCTCTTTAGCCCAATCAAAAAAGGCACTCGTATCTGAACTCGGTAAAAGCTGATCCTTTTCAACTTCAATGTTTAACTTTGCTTTAAAAGTTATGAAATCCATCTCGTCTTCAAAAGGTTGCTCTGTGAATGTTATTAACTTATTGTTTACAGCAAAGGAGAGAAATTCCCTTGCTAACTTGTCAGTTAGAACCTTATATGCCATCGATTGACAGGAGACCTTATCTGTCTTAAATAAGGCTCTTGAAATTTTATAAGCACTATATAATTTCATTTTCATTTTTGTTTCGTTTTCATCTTTTTAAATTTATTTTTTAACTTGTGCATTTTCTGCACAGCTTTCGGAACCTTCTTTTTTGGTTTCTTAACCATCAGTCGTTACCTCTGGTAGTTTCTCTAATTCTACTTCATAACAATACACATCCTCATAGGTGGAGGTTTTTGTATTAAATCTTCGTAATTTAAAAGAGGCATTTGCTTCATATACATTTGAAAATGCCACAAGCACTAGTTTCTCTTTTGTGAGTCGGTGTAGAACTATTTCTCCAATTTCAAACCCCATTTTGCACCAACCCTGCACATCTACTACAGCATTGGATCACCTGCTCTATCTCTAGTCCTTGAGCTATATCACCATACTTCTTCTTCTTAGCAGAAGGCTTAACTGGAAACACATTCCCATCCTTATCAGTCCTATAATACTCTTTAGTACGGTATTTAGTGACCACCATCACTGGCTTTTCTTTCTTCCCAATAACTTCATTACATGACTGACAAATGAACATGTTGTCTCCTCTTCTAATTTTGTTTTTCTATTTGCTTTAACCATCTCTTCCAGCAAGTTAACTTCGGGTTGTAGCATATTACTTGAGAGAAAATGCACCAAAGTTTCCCAACTTTCAAAGACCCAAACATCCTCAATTACGTTGGTGGAAGACAGAAACGACCCACCTTCAGTACCATCAGCATAAACAAAATAGCCATTCTTACACACTCTTATTCTAAAAGTGCCTGTTCTCTTAGGTTCCATACTTCTTCTCAGTAGGTAGAAATTCTTGCTCTATTTCAGTCCATAAAGTACTGGCTCTTTCTTTCACTTCTGCTATCGGCTTAGAATTTTCTACATCTAACCCGTCAAGACCACCTTTGATACCTTTAAGGAAGTCGACATTAGAAGTGTAGTCATCAATACCATAATTGAAGATAACTGGAAACTCACATTCACGGAATGGTAAACCTATCTTATTCTTTTTAGCATTAGCTTTTACGGTAATACCATACACTTTCTTTACCCCTCTAATAGTTCTAGAGAGTTTACCCATAACATTCAGCCAAAGAATTTGTGTAGCATAGAAATCTAATGCTTTACCACCACTCCTTTTATACTTTTCACCAAACATCACACCAATATTTTCTCGTATTTGAGAAACTATCATAAAATGAATATTAGAAGATTCAATCTCACCAACCAGTCTCGTAATCATGCTGTTAATTAGTGCCGCCCTTCTTGCGGCATCATAACCTTCATCCATCTCATCAGTCTTTTTATCAGGTAGTATTGCATCAAGTGTATCAAGTACATACAGTCCTACTGTTTTCTTTTCTCTTACTTCTTGTGTAGCTTGTTTAATTAAATTGTAGGTATCTTCTACCCCCCGTATGTCATCTATTACATACGTGTTTTCATCATCTGGTAAGCCAAGTAGTTTAGCATATTGAATATCAAAAGCTGCTTCTGCATCTTGATACCAAATCAAGCCATTCGGATATTTAACCCTAAAGTTAGCAATAGCCTCCACCGACAGCCCTGTTTTGTTTGACGACTTATCTCCTACAACATTCGATATTCTACCTAAAGGCCATCCACCACCGAGAACACAATCAAGTAATGTACAACCACTTGGAATAAACTCTAAATCCTTTTCTTCGACTGAATAATTTCCTATTACTAGTTTCTTCTCTTCTTTTTTCTTTGTCATAAATTCTCACTTTTTTCCATATTGAAAGCAAAAACTGCTTCTGGATAATTTTTTTTACAGTACTCAAGAAATTCTTCTAGTATATCTGTAGCCTCTTGACTATAGGTTACGGATGGAGAGGGTGTGCTATTAGGGACATTACTCTCAAAACCCCCATCGTTCAGTATATCTATATTTATACTGCACCTATCATCATCTTTGCTTTAAGATTAATAGTTAACGCTTCCCCCTTAGCAAAGTCTGGGAAGAAGTTAAGGTCAATTCTATGAATCTCTTCCTCACCATCAAAAAATACAATAAGATTAGTGGATACTTCAATGCTTGTAATTGACTTTTCTACAAGCACTTCTTTTCTTAAAGGTGTACTTTTTACAACACTTATTTCATTCTCTAACATAAAGCCTCCTTAGGATATGGGTACGGGGCAGGTATTGGATTTCACAATATTTCTTACGTTGCATAAGACTTTAACTGTCTGCCACCCGTACCCATTTTCAACTACTTATTACCGTATCTGTCTTTTAGTTCTTTTAACTTATCAGTACCAGACATCTCTTTCCGTTCTTCCTTGGGTGGCTGTTTTTTAGCTGAAATCTCGGCTATATAAGAGTCAATGGTTTCATCACTCATAGCCCTTATCTCTTTAAGTCGAAAGTCAAAATTATCAGAGATGAGTTCCTCTTTATCTTCTCTAGATAAAGTTACCCTTGGTTCTTTCTCTGGCTTGGGCTCCTCTTTTCGCTCAGGTACTCGTTCTTTGGGATGGTCTTCTACTTCCTCCACAATCCGCCCTTCAAAGGCACTTTTAATATACTCATAGGACTTGTGTTCTAACACCTCTGGAATAGCATTGTCGGTAATAAACTGTAACCATCGCTCTTGGTCTGCTGGATTCGGACCTAACGGAGTAGATTTCCTGGCAACCACTTCACCAGAATACTTTGTTTTGATACCAATACCTTCTTTCTCAAAGGACACATCATACCCCGTATCAGGGTGATGAATTCTTAACGGATCTCCAGTTCCATCATCTACTGACTGCATAACAAAGTTTCTGTCCATAGATAGAGGCATAGGAAACAATTTTGGACCAGCAGCTTCATCATCACGGTCAATTACATAGACCAATACTTTTCTTCGTGCTTTTACCTTATCAACAAACTCTTTATCATTCTTACTTGTACCATGTAAGATTTCTTCACAAATGGGGCATTTATCTTCAGGACTACCCATTTTCTGCGGGCAGAGGTAAGATGAGTTTGACCTGCCAATACTATAATGGATATAGGCATCAAAACCATAATGCTTGGCATTCTCCCATGTTGGAGGTAAGATTCTGATTCTGTTTTTCTTTTCCTTTGGAGAGAAGAATTTTATTCCTGACTTCATAAAGGTATCTTTTCGGTCATCTCTCTCGTTGGCTCTTTCAAATAATGAAGTGGACTCTAAATCTTGATACTGAAATACACGTTTCTTTTCTACCATTTGTTTCTCCTTTAATTTGCCATCTTAGCTTATATTTGCTTTTTTTCTGGCTTCGTATAGTTGGTCTTTGGTTGGTTCTTTAATTGTAATATTTGAGTAGTACCCTGAACCTATTAAGCTACACATCTCTCGTAACATTACTGTTTTCTTCTCGTATGCCTCCTTCATACCATTCCATTCATCAGCAATCCGCTTTGCAAATAGGAAATCTCTATAGAGGGCATCATACTCCTCCGCAGAGTCTGCCATGGATTCGGCAGTCTTGTCTGACACTTTAGTTTTCTTGTAGTTAATATACAATTGACCCCACATCTTATCAGCATCGTGCTTTAATGTGTCCCTTGTATCAATTGCATTTGAGTACTCTTTAGAAACTTCCCAGAATACCCCTGCGAGTCTCTCGCATTCCATATCTAAGGTAGTTCGATTAATCTGTAATCCTTTCTTCGCTTCATTTATTGTCATCTCTCACCTTTAATTCTATATTATACCACACTTTTTGCAATTTGTCAAGGAAAAAATAAATTATTTTAATCGTGCCTCGTAAACACTTAGAACTAAAGCAGGAAAATCATTCTGCTCAATTGGTCTATCAAAACATTCCAACAACGCTAAAAACTTTATAGCCTCTCTTGCGTCATTTGCCCTTAAAATACAACCAGTTAGGTAATTTGAAATGTCCATTTTTACTGAATATAAATTTTTACCTTTTAAATCTCGTAGGATAGAAGCAATAACCTCTATACTTTTTCCTTTTATTAAGGCTTTACACAAATCGATTGCATCTAATGTTCCCTCACTTTGTTTATAGATAGCGATAAAATCTTCTACCGTTTCAACATCTCGACATTGTGCAAGCAACACCAACACCTGTCGTGCTGACCCCGAACTAAATTCAATAATGGTATTCTTAATCTCATCTGCTAGTAAAATTCCTTCGGAAGCAGATACGGAATCAATTATCAGTTTCAGTTCTTCATTCGTTAAATCATTTAATTTATACTTTGCACATCTGGTTTGGATGGTGCTTGGTACTTTTCCAATCTCGGTGGTGCATAGAGCAACATAGGCGTGTGCTGGTGGTTCCTCAAGAAGTTTCAATAAGCTATTCCAACTAGATTTTGAAAGCATATGACACTCATCTAGTATCAATAACTTTTTTCCATTCCCACGCAGAGATTTATATCGTAAATTCTCTGCAAGTTCCCTCATTTCATCCACACCAGTGTAGGTAGCAGCATCAATTTCCATTACATCGGTAATGGATAACATCCTTCCTAGTATTCGTGATAGGGTGGTTTTACCAGTACCAGAATTACCAAAGAATAGAAAGGAATGCATTCCTTGTTCTAGTAAATCTGGTATGTTCTTTACCTGTGGTTGCCCAATAACTTCGTGTAATTCTTTGGGTCTGTACTTAATATGTAATGGTTCCACTAAAAAAATACCCCCTTCTTTTCTTCATATTTGTTGTTAAAATCATCTACGATATCCCGATAGTCCATACTCTGTGGCATTCCTGGTCTCATTTTACTACTGAAGATTGTAGAACAGTTACCTTTTGGGGTAAAGAGTTTACTTCTATCTACATTAGGATTCCTATCAAAGTAGAGTTGGTTATATTTCAGCCAGTTATTAAAGTTAGAATTTATTGTATCTATCCCACAACAACAGTCAGTGTCAGAGAGATGATGAAGGTCATTGTCACCCACACCGACAGGCACTTGTATTAACTTCTTTAACTCCTGTATGTTCTTCTCTTTTACTGAAGGTAAAACTTCATAATGCCTACCGAACTTTGGTTTATATAAGGAGAATTTAAAGTCGATTCTTTCTCCTACCAACTTGCGTATTGATAAGTTGTCTATTGGTACTTTAATGTGTTCTATTGTAATAAAGTCTACATTCTTCCCTAATGCTATAACAAGTGCTTTTGCCTCAACCAAGTTTATTAAGGGTTGAATTCTACATGATACCCAAAATCCTTTACTTCTCAACTTAGAGATAAATTCTATTCTCTCAGAGGCTAAGGGCGTATTCTTTTCAAACTCTCTAATGAACGAATCAGAGTACCCCATTATACTTATTTGAAATGCATGTAGGGTAGGGTCTAATACATCAAAATATTCATCTGGGAGTGCTGCTGCCTTTGTAGAGAGTATCACTGGGTACAAATATTTCTTACTCAGCTTTAAAAGTTTCAACGTATTCTTGATGGTAAATTCTCTTGCTTGAAATGGGTCAGACATACCCCCTAAATGTAAGGGAACTCTATTCCGTAAACAATCAGAGGTAACAGTTACCGACAGCTCCTTTCGTCCAAGAACCTTATCAAAAAGGTTCTCTATGTCATCCATATCAGCCATACCAAACTTGTCAACTCTCTCTTTCGCAAGTTTAGAGTTTGCGAAACAATAATCACAACCAAAACTGCACCCAAAATAGGTGTCAATTCTAAATGGATTACCACAGAACCGAAACTGCTGTGTTAATGCTAAAGGGTATGAGTATTTTTCCATTATTCTCTCTTCTCATAAAAACGGTTTTCTATTTCCTTTATCACTTCCAAACAGTCCTTTTTATTCATCTCTACCAAATCATACTCATCTCTAAAAGCCCAAAACTCTTCCCTATTTGTAGTTTGGAATCTAATCTCATCAATAGCATACCCATCTGGTCTTTTCTTATAATCATATACTTCTACTCTACCCACAATCCAATCCTCAAAATCTACATTAAACACAATTTCTTCAACAAATGAAAGATACATTATTTCTCCTTATTCCATATAAAGGAATCATACTTAGTTGTTACCTTTTTCCATTCTGTGGTTTCTATCTTATAATCTTCTAATTGTAGGAGAGTTGGATTTCGTACCAAAGCTATAACTGCAAATTCATTCCCCAGATACACAGTATCTATATGTAGCCCATAGATTTGGAAGATTCGATTATAGCTTTCATAATATTCTCTAATCTCCGCAGGTCGTTTATCAGTCTTAATAAATTTAAACTTAAAATAACCAGAATCAGTAATGAAGACATCTCCTGTCATCTTACTAAGCATTTCAAAAATACCCACATACTGAGATAAGTTTGAAGCAGAAAAGTTGCTACCATCAATGTAAATATAGTCAAAATCCTCATGTTCATGAAAACAATCTCCTTCAATTATTTCTACTCTACTATCATCCTTATAGGTCTGTTGTAGAAACTCTGCACAAAGAGAGTCTACTTCGTAAGCTCTCAACAATTTGGGATTGGCATGCTTGGTTACAAAGTAGGTATTAATACCAATACCACCAAACATTTCAAGTATTCTAGCTTGTGGTTTAAGCTGTTTAGCAATAAAATCATAGATAGAATACTTTATATTATAAGCTTTCTTATGTCTCTTATGTAAATAAGTTCTTTGCGGTTCTCCAATTACTGGCATAGTGTTATCCTCGTTCTTTCTTAGACGTTACTTTCTTACAGCATCTAGGGCATGGCTGAACCACAATAGCAGGTCCTGTACTATATCCATCTTTCCATACCCTCTGACCTTCATCGACAGTTTCACTTCGCAAACATAATCCTTCCCCACAGGTACACCACACTTCAAAATCAATAGGAGCTAAAAATTGTGGCATTATTTGTTCCTCCACCCTAATCCACTTTCATACCCCCACCATTTAGTGGAGTTTAACTTACCCATTTCTTTCATTTCAAACCAATTCGTACCCACGGAGTATTCTACCTCTAATGGGACGTTAATAAAATCATACGTGGTAGGGTCTACCATCTGTTGTGCTATAAAGTTAATATCTTCCTCTAGGGTTACGGTAGGAATAACAAAGGTAAGGTCATCATGTATCTGGATTCTATACTGATACTGGGGTTTATTAAAGTGAAATGCCAGCTTTGCTAACCTATCACCAGCGACAATACAAATATCATATGAGGCACTGGACTGAATAGGAAAATTGATTATCTCATTCTTTTTCATAGGAGCTCGCCTCCGTCTTCCCGTGAGTGATTCAATATAACCATGCTCATTATAAAACTCTAATAAAGACCGTTGCCACTTCTTTACTCCCACATACACATCCCAAAAATCGGCATGTAACTCTGCTATGATAGTTTCAGGAACCTGAAATGCACTTTTATAATGCTCCGCAATAGATTTGGTAGATGCACCATAGAAACTTGGGAACACCAACCCGTTCTTAATATCCTTTCTCAATCCTTTTGCAACATCAATCTTCTTTGTTATCTTAGGATACATCTTTGCCAGTTGTTCAGCCCACCGTAAGTGGGTATCAATATCATCCCAGATAGCTTGACAGAATACTTCATCTTTTGAAGCCATCGCAATCAACCTTGCTTCCAACTGAGCAAAGTCAAATGAGACAAGCATATGGTCTTTCGGTGGTACTATTATACTTCTAACTTCATGCTTAGGAAAGTTCTGAAAATTTATTTTATCTTTCGCCATATTATTCTCCCACACTTTCCCCTGAGGATAATCTTCCCGTAGAAGTAAAGAGAAGATTAAAATTCGGGTGAACTACTTCATTAAAGGTGTACCCCTCTACACTTTCCAAGTACGTAGATTTAAGTTTTGTCAACGACCTGTATTGTAGAATATAATCCGCCACGGTAACACCCTCCTGGATTAATGCAGTTAATACTTCATCATCCACTGCATACTTCTTTCCTTTCATCGTTTGTTTCATCTCTGGTATTTGATAAATATCTCTCAACAAAGTTACTACATGACCATAAGATAAAGGATTAAAAGCTTCCCCTAGTTCCTTTTCAAATTCTTGTACTTCTTTAACCAGTTTAATCTTACTCATAATATATTCTAATTGTGCAATATAGGATTCCTTCAAGGCTGTTAACTTCTCAGTATCTACATTCAAACCATAGGCTTGTGTTAGGGTAAGTGTCTTTGTAGTTTCTATAAGATTAGTATAGCACATTTTTTGTGATTTGTCAAGTAAAATCGTATCTTGTTTAAAAAATAATTTATGAGTATACTTCGCATCCATCCCATTATAGAGAAGTATATCCCCTATTGAGGAAGATTTTAGATTCTTATTATCAACCTTAGACTTGGACTTTATATTGAACCCAAAATGTAGTTTAGTTAACCTATCAAGATTCAACATACCTTCAGTCTTAGAGGTTCTTTCATCTATCAAATATGCTTGAGCCATCGTGTCATGAAAAGTTCCTACTCTCATAAATGCCTGATTCCCAAACAAATGTAAGAACCACTCTAATTCAAACTTTAGGTTATGTGCAATAACACCACCGACATTACAGAAAAGCAACTCCAGTTCATTTGATATTCTCTTTACCTGTTCCTTACTGTAGAAGTCTTTATACTGCAATGGAAAAGCAATTGTTTTATCATAGTTACTAAGTGCAATACTCCATATTGCTGCTTCTGGTTCATAAGGTCTTAGTGTTGTAGTCTCAATATCCACTGCAATTATCCCATTACCATAGAATGACCTGATCCCATCAACTACCCCATCAAGAACATTCAGTGTCATAATGTTATCAGTATACCCACTATCAATAAACTCTGGTTGTTGATAGGTATCAACAAACTCATCTACAAGAAACTTAATATCTCGTTCAAAGACATCATCAATCTCATTTTTATAGTCATTAGTTCTATTTCTCTTTACATAAGAGGGATGAAATGTTGGGTAGTACCAACACACATGACTCCCAAATTTAGCGGGTATTAATCTCCCACGCCAGAGAGAAATACGGTTCCCTTCCATAAACGCTTTTAAGGGTATCCCCCCAAAGCCTACAACAACAAGCGGAGTACTTTTTTCTATATCATCCACCACCGACTTTTTACAGCATAGTATTTCTAATGGTGTTGGTGTTTCATTCTTGTTGTAACAACGAATGGTGTTGTTCCAACGAATGTATACATCCTCATCTACTTGGTACTCTGTTTTTCGCAGTGCATCCCAAAGAAGTTTTCCTGATGCCCCTACAAATTGTCTACCTTCATTATCTTCATCCTTGCCTGGACTCTCCCCCAAGAAATAATAGATAGGTTTCTCCGCACCATAGGGTTCCATCTTTGGTGATTTAATGGACAGGTAATTCCTTGGGCAAACACTACACTCATATTGAGTAGCTAAGTTATCATTCAATTCTTTTTTAGAATTTTTCTTCTGCTTTATTTCTGAAAAAAAATATCCCATAAATTATATAGCTGCCACGACAGCAGCAAAATCATCCTCGTTGTTCTTTAACAGTAGAAAGCAGGAAAAATCATCCATAAACCACGCCATCTTTTCAGTACATTTTAGACTATTAAGTAAGGTTGTTAGGTTCAATTTAACCTCAGTCTCGTCTGGAGTATTTACACCTGTAGTGATTATCTCCCTATATTTGAAGGGAGCAGATTCAGCTTCTATTCGCCATTCATCATCAACAAGAAGCACAGCTATTACTTTTTTAGTTTCTGCACCAAATACTAAATTAGCCCGATTGAAACTAGCTCTCATCTCCTCTGAGATGGTAAAATATTTATCCTCCTCTTGTTTGAATTTGTCAAAAACTGTAAACTCTAACAGCTCAATATCTGGTCTTGCCGTATGAAGAATTATCTCCCCATCATAGTAACAGATGAAGGTTGGATCAACTAAAAGAACTCCCTCTGCTTTCTTTCCTTTCTTCAGTTTTAGAAGTATAGAACAAAATTTCTCTGGTAGAAATAGGGTACACTCTTCCAGAGTTCCATTAAGACTCTTAGCTATTCGTTGTCCATCCGTTGAGGCGATAGTTGTACCTAGTAAATACAGACCGTTTTGACTCTCTTTCACTTGTTCGGTAGAGGCAAAAGATAGACACTCTTCCATTCCACGAAAGAACTCAGGTGAAAGATTAAAGACTTGTTCGTCTTCATTCTTATCTTTAAGATATAGGAATGACTCTGGCTCAAGTGTATCCAATTGAATCTTCATTCTACCACTGGTAACATTAAGAAATTCACCATTTAATTCTAACTGAATCTCAGATGCAGTTAGTGACCGAAGAAAGGTTTCTAAGAATTTCCCCTGTACTATAAAAGGAAACTCGGTTTCAAACGGGGTTGAGATAGCTTGTAGTCCATTAAAAGCTCTCACCTCCGCACCTGTAAACTGTACGTAAGCTAATGCAGGAGCAATGGGATTCTCTGCGGTACAGGTGTTGGCTATAGTTAAGACAGCTATTAAATCAGTTCTTTTCATGTCTCCATCCTCTAATTATATTTAGAATACTTAAGTTTAAATACCACTGCACTTTAATCGGCATACTATAATAGCTCTCATCTGGCAACTCTGAATCTACATAATGTATTAATCGTTTTACATAGGTAGTCGTTTCCTCACCTCTACTTTGAAAACAGCCAGTAACCGATTGTAGATAATTAATTTCGTCCCAACAGTATTGTATCATTCTGAAATAACTCCTTGCTTAGATTGATGCACCTGCATCTCTTTCATAAAAGAAATCTATTTTGTCTTGAAGCTCTTGTACTTCCTCCGGTGACTTCCAGCCCGACTCTTTAAGCAGGGCGAGGATCTTCTTAGACATTCCCAATGTTTCATCATCTCCATTGTCCAAGCTATCGTTTACAATTTCTTCTATTTTAATCAGTAATTCTTGTTCATTCATCCTTGACCTCCTTCTTTCCCTTACATTTAGGACATTTCTTTGTGCCTACTTTTACTTCCCAATATGTTCCAGCATAAGGAGCGGTAACATCTAGTCTTCCAACGCCATTACATTCTGTGCATTTCATCCTTATCCCCCTTGTGGGGTACGGGGCAGGATTTGAACCTGCGCTTGACCTATTCCTTGAGGACGGTATATTAGGCTGTACTCCGTCAACTCACAACTCATGCTTGAGCCACCCGTACCCATTATAAATCAGTAAAGAAACATGGGAAGTCTTGCTTAAAACTTTCCAGTATTGAATTCATTAATTCCCGCATTTGTGGGTGAGCATCTTTTGCAGTTCTCTGCTGTAAGATTAATCTCCATTGTCTAATATTACTAGACACTATGACCGAAGTTTTCAGTGACATATTTAAAACTGTCCTTGCTTGTTGTGGGGTCCAATTTTCTTGTAATAATCCTTTGTATCTACTTTCGGACTCGGCACAAGCTTTACTCCATAACACATATCCCATATTGGATACTACAGAAAAGTCCTCTTTTACCCACACAGGTAATATAAATTCTACATCATCATACTTTACATACCGTGTACTCTCTTGGCTGAAAGATGAAAGTCTATGACGTACAAGTTCATGACTTACCCCCCTATCAGTAATAATTTTCAATGAGAGACTGATATGCTCTAAAGGTGAATGATGCCCACGTTTAATTAAATTCCTAATAAACTTTTCTTCCTCTTCAAGTGTCTTTAGCTCAGACTGGTAACAGTTTCTCGCTGCGGATGCAATAGAGAAAACCATATCGTTATAGATAGGAGGTACTGTATGCCATGACCATCCTTGTTTAACTATTTTCATAATATAGATGTCCTCAATGCTCCACCTGTTGGGTTCGGGGTGGGTGTAGGTCTACTTGGTGTAACCGATGGTGATGCTGAAGCTGACACTGTTATGCTATCAGAACCTTTTCCACCACCAAGTAATTTGAATTCCATAAGTACGTATGGATAGGTAGATAAACAGAAATCTACAAACTCATCCTTGTTAAAATCAAATTTAATATTTAAGTCTTTCACCCACCACTTCCACCATTTTCTTTGGTATAATGGACAGTTATTATTCTGGTTCTGAGTGTTTTCATAATTCACATCCTTCAGTTTTCTAAAAGCTTTTGTAGGTCTTAGAACTGTCACATAATTAGTTGGATGTTTACAATAGGATCCACGCCAATATTTACAATTCTCACAAAATATCATAAGATCTCCCTTGCTTTAATATCAGAGCAGGAACCACAACGGAATTCGGGATTGGGGTCCCCAACCTTATTATAGTTGGGTGCTTTTACTATACGGTAGACTCTCCCCTTAATACCACAATCAGTACAGTACCCATCTTTCTTTTCCCACTGTACAGATAATTCTTTCGTAGAGAATATCCATCTATCTACCCAGTAGAAGATACAACCACCAATAAAGTTAGCAATAACGGTTCCCCATACAGGGTCTGGCATCAACCATATAACTACACCCAATATAGGAGATGATAACTGCCACCGAAATAAATATGCACCGAATCGTTTAATGTTCATCCTTACCTGCTACCCAAATAAAGTTCATCCTTACCTGCTAATCCACAATATCCAAATTTTGTAGCTGCCCTTAATGGAATCTGAGCTTCTCTTGCCAGCTTTTCAGATAATGGTTCTTGACTAGTTCGCCACATCATACACTGTGTAGCTATACAATAAGTGGTTCCATAGATTGAAGCTGCCAATATAAGTAGTGGACACTTTTTCTCTCTTGCTTTATCTTCTGTCATCAATAACACCTC
>Ga0105097_10000098_pt1 | contig 32960 bp, 56 predicted proteins | sample PPLLak12cMay2015_FD_87035 | JGI IMG/M metagenome (GOLD analysis project Ga0105097, IMG submission 87035) | Freshwater sediment microbial communities from Prairie Pothole Lake near Jamestown, North Dakota, USA - PPLs Lake P7 Core (1) Depth... | ecosystem: Environmental > Aquatic > Freshwater >...
GGCTCTACCAATAAACTCGGACAACTTCCGTTTGTGTAATCAATACGTGGAATGTTTAAACGTGTTGTTGTAGGGAAATATTCTGTTGCTGTTGAACCTTGTTCTAATTGAGCACCCCAAATAAAAATACCCGAAGTGCCATTTCCTAAATATGAAAAAACATTATTAGCGTTTGACACCCCAATAACAGAAGGGTTTGCTCCTGTTATTGGATTTGGGTTTATAACTACACATCTATACCAACCATTTCCTACATCTATAATCGAAGCCGTTATACCAGCTTGAACTGTTCCAACTGTGCCGTTATCTAAGTTAAACCAAGCGTAAAAATCATTAAAACTCGTTCTTGTTCTGATAAAACCAAAATTTCTTTCTCCTTTTTTCATATAACAACTTATAGTTGCAGATGAAATCGTATTTGTAGTTGATTGAAACGCCCAATGATCCGAAGTTGTTACCGCTTCAATTAATTTATCGGCGGTTAAAGTGCCATTTGGTGCTATTGTAGCATTTGCACTAATTGTAGAATTTACTTTTGTCCAAGCAGAATTTTCAAATTGCTCACTTCTTTGCAACAAATTTCTCGGCACTACTTCAATCAATCCCGCACTATTTACTCTCGTTGCTGTTGTAGCACGAACTACATCCATATCACCTAACGTTGTGTTAGGAATTACAGAATATAAAATATTTTCTTTATACGCATTTGGCGTAATAACCAAAGATGCTTGTTCTAATAAACTCATTTTATTTTATTTAAGTTTCTTAATGTATTTTTTAAACAATTTTCCGCCTCAAATATACCGCTGTCCGCAGTAACTCGAGCCTTAAAAGCTTTGATTAATTGAACGACTAAACTTGCCTTTAAAATTGTTGGTTTATTCGTTGATAAGCCAAGCCCTATCATTATACTTCTCTTAAATAACCGATAACTTTTCCAGTCAAAGCTGTGATTGCTAAATCGCCATAAATTAAAACGCCTGTCGCAATGTCAATTGTCGCCGTAGCGTCTCCGTTCCTTGTGCTAGTTACTGTAACGGTGCTGTCCGATAACGCCATAACACTAGAAAACCGCTCGCCAACTGCTGACGCTCCCGTTAATACTCTAAAACCATAATCGCCAAAACCTGCCATTTGATATTCTTTTGTAAAATCTACTTCTTTGCTCATTTTTTTTTGTTTTTTTTATAATTTAATTTATTAATATACTTTTGTTAACGTGAAATTTTGTGAACGTATTGTATTTTGCGCATTTGAAGTTACCCACTCCGCAGTTATAGTTAAAGCATTATTTATTGTTGTATTAAATACGGTATTGCTTACCAATCCAAAATGAACTCCCTCCATTGCGTTTGACGCATTTTTATTATAAGTAAATATTCCATTTGCAAACAACTCGCCAACTCCGTTTCCTCCTAATTTAGTAACGGTAAAATCTAATATCAAATCAAAATATTTATTAGTCGTAGTTGACAAAGTATATTGTAATGCGTCTATAATTACTACTCCATTTGAACGAACTCTGAAATGTAAAATTTGATTATTTGCACAAGTTAATTTCCCACACATTTTAGCCACAAATGAATCGCCAATTTTAAAAGTATTTGCCGGAACGCTTAAAGTTCCAACCCCTGCTCCTATTAGTGTCGCTTCGCCATGCCCCGAAACTATCGAGGGGCTTAATGCGGTTTGCGCAAATAAACCATTTACCAAAGTTACTAAATTACCTCCCGTAATGGTATTAACATTTATTTGAATTAAATCTTCCGTTATATTTAAAACAACCGTTTCAGTAATTGGGTAAATATTTACGTCTATAACTTCAGTTATTTCGTTTGAAACTATATTTATTATTTCTTCATTTTCGTTAACTGTAATATTTATATTGTCCATATTATTGCGTTATGTCACATTCAATTGTAAAAAAACCACTTAACCAAGTTTTAACCATTCCGTCTGAAAATGTTAATTGTATATCGTATATATACATGCTTTTTGGTATGTCAATAATTTGCGTATTGATTTTAAATAAACCTGCTACCGCATTTGTAATGGTAATCCCTGCATTTAAATCTGACGTTAAAGACAAGGCAATTACTTCCCCACATTCTTTTCTTAATTGCATTTTAACAACTGATAAACTTGGCAATATAGGATTTCCGACAACTTCAAAATTAACTGATTTAAAAGTGTCCCCTTTTTTATGTATAAAATTATGACTCATATTTATTATTTTATTTCTTCTATTATAATGCTTTTAATCATTATGTTGCTTGTTCCCGTGTTGTTTATTATAATTTTTGGAATAATACTTGCGTTTATAGCTATAAATCCGTTAATCTGTATAAATTTAACGTCCACATCGTCATTTGCTATAATTGGGTAACCTGAATAAGTAACATAACCGTTAACGTTTATTTTAGTGTCGCCCGCTGTTGGGTCATACCATTTTGTTAAAATGCATTCGTATTTAAACAATTTAAATTCGCTTATGTTTGGTTTTTTATGCAAATGATTGTCTTTTGTAGGTACTGAATATTCAATGTCGTTTTCGTCTAAAATACCCGTATTTAAACGAAAATCTGTCCCGTCTAATTCACTTAAAAAATACATTGATATTTTAAATGTACGCCCATCGTCACAATTAAAATAATTTTGCGGTAAAATATTTGTACCTTTTTTCCAACTATTTGAAATAACACTAAAAATTTCACTACCTGCCCCTACGTTAATTACTTCGGGTGTAGAAAATAAATAAATTATTCTATTATTCCAACCCAATAAATTTTCGTCTGAATTTGTATGGGTGTTTTTAAATGATGCCATAATTTAAATATTATTTATTAATTTTTTTGAAAACGTAACCGTTGCCTTATATGCCGTTTCATTATAAAATCTAAATACTGTATTTGTACCATTATTTGTCATTGAAAAAATATAAAACGAAGTCACTCCAATTGAATTTGTTACGTCTTCATAAAATGAAATTTGATTGTTTACAAATGCAAATTTAATATTTCCTGTTCTAACACTTCCGTTTTCGTCAATTATATTATAATAAATAAACCCGCCGTTATAAATTGCATTTGAAGCCGTTAAAATTTGCGTATAATTATTTGAATTTAATTCAATAACTGTGTCGGGAACTATTATTGCTTCCGATACAATTAACAAACTAGGGTCTATTTTATAAGTAACTCTGTTTATAGAAATAGGCAAAAACCCTGTTGGCTGTTGCGCTCCAATATATTCGGGTAATTCTGAAATTTTTTTGCTCATTTTTTAATATGTAAAAAGGTTGTTTGCTTCGTCTTTTAAAATTTCTTCGCTTTCAATTAGCAAATAATCGCCTAAAATTGCCCGATTAAATACCTTTAATTCGCCCGTCGAAAATTTATAATCTTTTCTAATAATTTCGTCCGCCATTGTTTCGCTAAAAATAAAATCGGTGTCGTATTTAAACATTTGACCCGTGAAAGTGATTGCGTTTAAATCTGTAATATTATTGTCAAAAATTAATTTTGGCAACATATTAAGGGTCAAATACAATTCCAATACAACGTCAAAAAGTGTGCAACCTTGCGAAAATTGTTTAAATACTTGCATTTGGGTATAAATTAAGTTTTCCGTCTGTTCCAAATTCTACGACGGGGTTGTCAACTTTATATCCGTCCTTTTCTAATTCTATTTTTACTTTTCGCGCCAACTGTTGCGCCCCGCCTGCTGACTTCATAAAATTACCAATTCCCACGCCGTCCAATGGAAATTCTTTCCACCAACTGACAAAGGCGTTGCATGTATCGATTACGTGTTGTTGGTCGCTTTCAATAATAACAAAATCGCCGTTTGCAAATAACAAATCGCCGTCGTCGTCCAATCCAAAATCGTATCTAATCGCCATTTTTTCCGTGTTTTACGTTTATGTTTTCTATGTCTGCCCGAACCGAAATTGCTAAATTTCCCGAAATCGGCGTCGATGTCGGCGACGTTGGCACTCCTACCGCTGTAACGTTGTGCGTGTGTGTTCCAAAGGTAGTAATTATTTCATTGATTTTGTTTTCCAAATCGTTTAATTTCTGCGTAAGTTCCACAACCTTAACCAACCCGCCAAATTCCCCGCCCATAATGTCAAATTGCATTATGTCGGAAAATGTAACTATAAAAGGCAACGTATATTTTGACATAAAAACGTAAACCATGCTTTCAATTTCGGGTGTAATAACGAAGCCGTCGGAAATTCCTGCCGTCAATAATGCGTCAAAAGTTAAATTTGCGTTTCCTGTTATGGTTGTAACGTTTGCCGTTCTTTTGCTTAAATCTACGGAATTAACATTGCATTGATACAATTTGACTTCGTCTTGGTTCCGTGTCCCTGCAAGTTCTTGAATTGTTCTTGTTAAATCTGCCATTTTATTTGATTTTATAGTCTAATTCTATTTTTTGACGAAATCCATTAACTCCGCCCGAAATATTAACGGCTTTTATTTTATACGTTCCGTTTTGCTCGGGTAAAAGGTCGTTAATTATGATTGCATTGTCTCCAAAATCCACGCTAGGCGTTCCGAAAGTCGTAAAACTTCCCTTAAATCCTGTATAGTAATATTTTTGCAAACTCGCCTTTGCTAGATTAATTAAATCGGCCGTTGTTTTTGCTTCTAAAAAGTGAAATGTTTTGCGTTCGCCGTCGACGTTTGCGTCGGGTTTGTCGCCTTTTTTCACTTCTTTGCTTTGAAATTTGCCCGAACGGTCAAACCAAACTAAAACTTCGATGCGTGAATTTCTAGTCTTTGCGTGACCGTCTTTTGTTGTTTTTCCTGTTAATTCTTCGATGTGATTTGATGCAACCGCCGACAAAACTATGTCGTCTTTTCGTACAAATGTCAAATCGGACGAAATTATATTTTCTTGAAATTGAAACGTTTTCGTTTTGGCTTCGGCTTCGATGTAAACAATTGACCCAACGCGTAATTCAGTACCCCTAAAATAGCAATGCAAAAACGCGTCTTTTCTTAACTTTTCCAAAAATTGCGCAATTGTCATGTTTTCAATCATTAACAAAGAATTGTCCCAAGTCAATTTCGTTGTCGTTAATTGATTAACCGTTAAACCTGTGCCAATTAACGCGTTTGTCAATATCGTTTCCAAACTTACGCCCGAACCATAGGCGCCGTTAATCATGGGCAATTGTTTTAATAAATACATATTGTCTTCGACTTCTATTTCGACGGGTGTTTTTGCATTTATTTTTGTAATATAACCGTCAAAAACCAAACGTTTTTCGGTTTGTTTTTCGCTTAAATTGTCGTCGTAATAAATATAAAACGCTTCGACTTTTACTTTGTCGCCACGCATTAACAAAGGCGCGCCGTTAAACCCCGCAATGTTTTTATTTTTACCAAAAAAAGACATTGTCGTTTTTGTTTCCGCGTCCACAACTGACATATTTTTCGGAAAAATTATTTTCCCGCCCGTTGTCATATTTTCCCAACCGTCGTTAATTTCCCAACTGTTGCAAAAGTCAAAGAAAAAAACTTTTGACCTTTTCGTTATTACGCTTTCGGAATTAGTAAAATCCGTTCTTTGCGTGATTGTTATATGTGTTACAGGTTTTAACATTATGATATTATTTTGGCCTCAAATCGTTTGTCCGATAGTGCGTTAATCGTAAAATATTGCGTACTATATTCGCCCTCGGTTTGTCCGAAATTGAAATCCTTAACGACTATGTCCGTAATGTCCAAATTTTGCAAATACCACGACGTTATTTCCAACGGTTGCCCTGCTGACAAAATTATTTTTAATTGGCGCGTTAAGTCTTTCGGGTTTACGTTGTAGGTTCCATTTAAACGGCCTGTGATTTGTATTTGGAAATCGTCCAAACCGATGTACTCTTTAACCGTTCCGTCGCGTCCCTGAATTTCCGTTGTGATTATTTTTTTACTTTGTGAAACGGCCAATAAAACGTCGTCAATTCGAAAATCGTTCCAACTATCGGCGACGCCGTTTTCGTCCAATATTACGCCCGCGTTAAATATGATATTTGAATAAACAACCGTACCAAGTTTTGAAATAAATTTTTGCGTTGGGACGTCTCCTTTAATAAATCCGTTTTGAACGTCGCTTTTAATATACGGCGAATTTTGCGCGTCCATTATTTTAATATTATTCAAACCTGCAAAGTTTGCAAGTCCAAAAACCGCCGAACTAACGACGGTATTTAATAACAACGGATTTTCTAATTTTTTGGGTACTCTAAAATTTTCCATTTTATTTTTAATTTCCTGCGACTAATTGGCTATCGTTTACCGCGCTCGTTAACGCTTGCAAAACCTTGTCTTTTATCGCTGTTGTACTTTCTTGTATGTTTGTCGTCTGTATTCTAAAATCGTTTATTAAATTGCCTATTGTGACGTTTACAGTTACGACTTTACTACCTGAAACGCCCGCCGTTCCTTTTTTCTCTTTTCCTGCCGTTTCGCCTGTATTTAACGCCATAGGTTTAACCTTTGCAAGCGCGTTTTTTGTTTTGCCCTCTTTTCCCGCTTCTTGGTCTTTTGCAAAATCGCCAATTCCTGCCGTATAGCCGTCTTTTGCCGATTTTCCTAAACGCATAGCCGACCCCCTTATTGTGTCGGTTATTTTATTAAAACCCGCTTTTACCGTTTCAAAATCTAGGGTAAAAACGCCCTTTAAAATTTGACCCAAACCCGAAAACATATCGCCCCAAATTCCGACGTATGTTTTTATTACGTTACCGATTGCAAAAATTACGCCCCTAAATACTTCGAATTGTTGGTAACAATAATAAACCGCCGTCACGACCGCCCCGATTGCAATTACAATCCATGTAAAAGGGTTAACCGCATTTATTAACGCCATAACGCCCGCCAACGCTCCACCTGCAACAGTCGCCCCGTTTTCCATTGCTATCATGTAACCCAATTGCAAATTATAAGCAATCATTGACGTCGTTGTGAATGCCATATACATTGCGGACAATTTTTGTTGCGCATTATAAAGTAGCATAACCCCGACAACAGTTCCCAAGAAAACGCCTAAACTCTTTGTGATTTCCTGATGTTGTTTAAACCAACTTACCAAATCCCGAACGCCTGAAATCAAACCAAAAACAGAATTTAAAACCGCGTCGATAAATGGTTTTGATTGTGTAAATATGTCGTTCATAAATTGGTCAACAGCGTCGCCAACGTTTGAAATTGTTGTGCTAGTATTTCCTGCCATATTTTCCAAACCATTGTAATAAATACCGCCTTTTGCGTGTGCTTTTTCCAATGCCATTGTTAACATATCATAAGAAACGCCCATTTCTTTAACTTTTGCAATTGGTTGCCCCGTTGCGTCGGATAATACTTTGTAAATATTAACCCCTGCGAACGCAAATTGTTTAATATCCTGCGCCGTTGCTTTTCCTGTGTTACTGATTTGCTGTAAATTTACAACCATACGCCCCAATTCGTCGTCTCCGCCACCTGTTGCCGCAATTGCGTTGGCTAAATTCAAAACGTCTGCCCTTGCTTTGTCCGCGCCAACTCCTGCGCTAATTAACGCTTTATTCGCACTTAATAAACCCTCAAACCCAAACGGCGTTTTTGTTGCGTCCTGCATTGTATTTTGTATAACTCGCGTTGCTTCGCTTGCGTCTCCCAAAAGTGTAGTTAACCCCGTCGTCGCGTCTTCAACGGTTGTTCCTGCGCTTATAACTGATTTTGCAAATGCTGAAACCGCATAAATTGAAAACGCGCCCGTGATTACGTTGCCCAAATTTCCCATTGTCGAATTAAGAAAACCCGCGTTTTGGTTCATGCTTTGCAACTTGCCCGATAACATATCGTTTGCCGTTACGGTGTACCTTATTTGATTATCCATTGTTTAATTATTATATTGTCCCGTTTGTTTTAATGCGTATTGTAATTGACCCCAATTTTTAGCCAATTCGTCTTCGGTCATATTTTCAACGTCTAGTGTAAAATGCGAAAAGTAGCGAAGTAACGCAATCATTCTCGTTTCTTCGCTACTTTGTTCGTTAATGGTGTAGTCTTCTATTTTTTTTTAAAAGTATTGACTGCCATTTCAACTGTTTTAAATGCTTCCATTGTTGCGCCCAAATAGTATTTATCGTCTGACAAAAAACGTTTGTCGCTTTCGTCTTCAACGAAAATACTGTCGAATAATTCGGCCGACGCTGTAATCGGTGCGGTCATTGCTTTATCCATTACGCGAAGTTTAACCATTCTCGACGGTTCTTTTATAAACCCGATAATGTCTTCGCCTGTTTCTTCGTCGTGAAATACGATTGGCAATACTTTACAATTTAATTTGATGCTTAACGCTTCCGCTTTTTTTTGTGCTTCCATAATTTTAATAATTTAGTGAATTAAAACCCGTCGAATTTGACGGGGTTTATTGTTTCTTTTAATTTATCGACTGATTTGTCCGATAACTAACGGCAAAGATACTAAAAGTTTTGTGTCTCCCTGCGAAGCGCTCAAACCTTCTTCCGTAAATTCGCACATTGCCAAAACGTCTTCGGTTACTAAAACCCCCGCGCCACTTTCAAAAAGGACGTGAATTTTAAACGGCGGTATTTGCATTAAATCGTTGTTTGGTGCGCTTGCGATAATTCGCTTTAATTCGTCGGAATAAATTTCGATACTTCCCTCATATTCTTTATTTCCATAACCGCGCGAAATTGGTTCGTACCCTGCGCCGTATTGGTTTTCTTTTTTCTGTTTAATTTTGTATTCGATTTTTGTAATTCCCACAACAGGAACCCCGAACAAAATTACTTTAACGTTTGCCCAACTGTAATTGATGCCGTTAATTAATGGTGTTGCCATGATTATAATGATGTTTTAAATCCGATGTTAACAACTATATTGCGCGCAACTCCTATCGGAACAATGTCTATTGCGACAATTACTTTTGATGTACTTGCGACGTTTTGATTTGGGTCAATTGTAACGCTAATTGCGGACGCTTCGCCATTTCTCAACATTTCGTCAGTTATTACGCTCGCTTGTCCTGTTAAAAAAGAAACCGTACTATTTGCCAAAGTTCCGTTTGCGTTTAACAATAAAGGACTATTTAACGACGGTGTCAACGCTTCGTCAACTCCTCTAATTGCTTTGTCAATTACTCGGTTATTTTCAATATACGCGTAATCGCTAGACTGTGAAATTGCCGTGTGACTGTCATTGTGAAACGAACCCGATTTGTTTGGGAATGTTCTTAAAAAAACATATCTTTTTAAATCAATTGCGTCTAATAATGTCGTCGTAATTGACGCGTCCGAAAATTTAACCCCGTTTGCAAACGCAATAGTGTCTAATTCCGTACCGTTTGACATGTCAAATTTAGCAACCCAACCGATATTTTCGCTAACTGCTGACAATGAAACCGCCCCAAGCGTTGCGCCCAAAGTTGTAACCGATTTGCCTGTTGCGTGCCAAATTGCGTTCCCTTGTCCTGCTCCGTCTTGACCTACAACAATCGAAACTTTATTGTTTGAAAATGTTGCCAAATCCGTTAAAGTTGAAATAGTTGTAACCAATTTAATATCGCCCGCATAAATTACCGATAACGGCATTTTTTGCGCGTCCAAGAAAATACAAATATTTTGAATTGCTGTTGTATCTGAAACCGCCAACGCTTTACTATCTACAAAGATACCAAGTTGACGCATTGCGCCACCTGTAAACTCTTGAAAAAATCCTACTTCCGCATAAGTGTACGAAGCGGGTACGGCTTGAAAATTTAACCAAAGAAAACCTTTTGGCGAAATTCTGAAAAATTCCGAAATATGATAATACCAAGTCGCTTGCAAAGACGCAATCCCGCCCGAAAACGGCGTCGTTAAACTTCCCGCAATTGTTCCCGCGATTGTAGCGGTTAAAAGTCCTACGGTATTTGCATAAATTCCAAGTCCTTTTCTTGCTTTTACTGTAAACGCTCCCAACGCCCCAACTGTTGCGCTATAACCGTGAATGTAAGTATTTGCATTGATTGCGTTAACAATTCCCGTTGCAACTAGTAAAACGGTTGTGTCTGTCGATAATTTAACGTAAGTACCTAAAACAACTATTATGCTTTCAGGTTCTAAAAAGTTAATCGCGATACTGTCGCCCGTTGCGCCCATTCCTGTAACGGTATAAACCCCCGTCGCTTGCGTTTCGTCTGCGTATGTTTTACCAATTCCCAACGCTACGGCGTCGGCAACCGAAAAGATTTGTTTTATTCTGTTTGTAGCGGTAAAGCCACTCGGTAACGTATTTGTATAAAACAAAAGTCCACTAATGTAGTCTTTGCCTGCCAATGGTCGCCCAAGTCCGCCTTTTCCTTTTACAAAACTAATGTTATTTAAAGCCATTTTTTTTGTTGGTTTATGTTTGTAAATTAATTAAGAAAAACCGCCTATTTTAAAGGCGGTTATCTTAAAAAGTTTTTTCAAATTATGCGTTGAAATTCGCAAGTGTTTTTGTTGTGTAAATTACAAACTCGCTAGGTTTTGCGATACCAACGCCCATTTTGGCAATTGCTTTGTAAAACCATAATTGCGCGTAAGAAACGTAACGGTCAACGATAAACGAAAGGTTATCTAATGAAGCGACAGCCAATTGAATGTTTGACGTTACCTGTGAAGTAGCTTCACAAAAGTAAAAAGTATTTTCAGGTAAACCCGCTGTTACTTCAATTGTATAACCTTTGTAACGGTTTAAACCCGCTTCGGTTGTGTCGTTGTTTTTGTAGGTTGTATTTACCAACGCGTCTTCATATTTTTGCGCGTCTTCAACTGACATAATAAACTTTAATTTTTTATATCTGTCTGCGCTTGCCAATAATGCTTTCGGCATTAAGTTTTTAGCCAATTCCATTTTTGCAATAATGTTTGCACTTGTCAAAGCAACAGGCGTTCCAACTTGCAAAGCGGGTGTTGTAGCGTTTAACGCTTGTTTAATTAAACCGTCAAAATGTTTGATTGAATAATTAACCGATGCAGGCGTACTAGCTGACGTTGTGTAAGAGATTGACCCCTCGTGTATCATTCTTTCAACAGGTGCAAAAGTTTTTGCTGTGTAATACGAACCTAAATAATTAACGAAAGTTGCAGGCAATGAACGAGACAACATTTTTTCTGCAAGTTCTGTTGTGTGCCAATGGTTTTCAAAGATTGACGGGTCGAATTTTTCGAACGCTTCAAATGCTCCAAGTGTTATTGTTCTATTTGACAAAACGGTTGTGTCGTTGTCAACAGGTAAATCTGTTCTTGGGTTTAATACTACGTTTGCCGTTAATACAGGGAACGCGTATTGGTCATTGTGTACGCCTTGCGCAACATAGGCCAAACCTTTGTTAATTGTGTCTAAACCGATAACGGCTTCCGTGATAAAAAACCCTTTTTCGAATTGGGTATAATTTGCTGTTGTTAAACTTACTGACATATTCTTTTATTTTTTGTTTTTGTTGTTAATTTGTTTTTGTTCAAAGTTCAAAAAATCGTAACCGTTTTTAAAAACTGTTTCGTCTTTTTTGTCTTCGTTTTCGATTTTATTTGCAATTACATTTAAAGGCAAATTCTCGATTATTGTTTTCGTTCCGTCAAAATCCGCTTTTGCAAGGTTAACCCACATTTTTACGTTTTCGTCTTCGTTTTTGATACGTCCCAATTTTGCGAAATTAGTAACCATGTCGGTCGCTTCTTTTTCTTCGGACATTTCTTTTTCTGTTTCTACTTCAATAATCATAGCGTCGTATTTTTCTTTTAACGATGCCAATTCCGTTTCCATGTCCGAAATTATTTTTTTCATTGTTTCGGCTTCTGCGTTTGAACTGTTGACGATTTTTTCGATAGCGTTCAAAATGCTTTCTTCGTTTGCGTCTTCGGTTAAACCTAACTTGTTTGTTACTTTTAACATAATTTTTTTGTTGTTAATTATTGGTTTTAAAATTTTATTTGTAATCTTATTCGCTTGCGTGAATATATCGGCGTAATTTGTCGCCGTTATTGTCTCGGCTTTTGCCGTTTTTTCTATTTCAGTAGCGAACCCCATTTTTAAACATTCGCTTGCATTTATCCAACTAGTAGCGTCCATTAACGCGGAAACTTGTTCGGTTGTTAAACCGCTTTTTGCTGTCAACATTGTGACCAAACTTTCTTGCATTAACTCCAAAACTTTTTCGTCGTTGCCCCCGCTTGGTTTGTGTATCATTAACAAACTATAATCCATTGCGACGCGATTACGTCCACACATAAAAATCACGCCCGCAATACTTGCGCAAATACCAACGTTAAACGTGTCAACGGGTGTTTTGGTTTTAATGATTGCCGACGCTATCGAATAGCCGTCCATGACAACCCCGCCAATTGAATTTATCCAAATTTGAATACGTTTTTTTCCTAACGTGTCCAAATATAACAATTCTTTTTGAAACAACGCCCCGTCAATACCCATTCCGTCCACTTCGTCAAAACCGATGTGGGTATTAATTAGCATAATTGGTTCGTCGATATTTTCGTCAATGCAATAAATCATAATACAAATGTATAAAATTTTTATTTCAATATAGAAATATTCTAAGTTGTGTAATACTTTTTTTAATAAAAACAATAAAATTATTAATTAAATTGTTTTAATATCTTTAAAATAGACGGTTAACGCTTCGTTTATAACTTTACTTTTACTTACGTTTCGGGCGTCCGTTGTTTCTTTTAACTTTTTAAAGTTTAAAGGACTTGGGTAAGCCGTAACTCGTCTTTGTTTTGATACGCTCATTTTTTAATACGCTACGGCTTCAAAATGCACCTTTAAATTTTGCGTCGCGCTTCCCGTTTCTGCAACGATGTAATAAAATTGCGTTGTACTTATTTTTTTAAATGACGACCCCGCAACCTGACTGTCTAACGTGTAGCCTGCTTGACTTTCAACGATACAACGGACATAATAGTTAATATTTGGCATTGCGTTTTGCATTGTAACCAAAATCCCGTCGCTTGCCGTTCCTGTTGCGCTTGTAATATTTCCGCCAACAGTCAAAGAGCCACTTAAAACGGGTAAATTTAACCCTGAAATATAACCTATGTTTTTCGGCAAAGATGCGCTTAATATATTGATTTGATTTTGCAAAGAAATGTCCGTCGCCTGCATTGTTGTAACGGCTAAATTTAACGCGTCCGTCGCGTCTTTCCATTGCCCTACATTAATAAAGTCCACAAATTCAGGTAAACCCGAACTTGTCACGGTGTTTTCGATTACAATTTTTCTAATATTATGAACGTTTCGACTAACTCCGTCGGTAAATTGTACGGGGTCGGCATTTGTCAAATATTGCGTCGTTTCTATTCTCGCATAGGCTTTTTGTAAACCTGTCAAAGTAAATGTCGCGCCGTCAAAGTTGAAAATTTCGCCATTGTAAAATAAAACCCCCGCCGACAAAGTATGTATTGGGGCGACTGTTGAATTTTTGCACCCCGATAAAATGTAAATCGTATTTGACAACGGGGTCGGAATTAAATTTGTTACAAGTCCCGCGATTGCTTCTTTGTGTGCGTCCTGTAAAAATTGCAACGTACCCGCTTTAATTGGCATTGCGTTTGAACTACTAACGTTGGAAATATTTAATATTTTCATTTTTTAATATGTTGTTATTTGATAGGTTAAACCTGCGTTGATATATTTGTCCGCGAAATTGCGTATAATTGAATTTCGAATGTCGTTTGTTGCCCCAAGTGATAAAAACAAACTTGACGGAACATTTATTGTTAAATTGTATTGCGCCGAAAAGCTATAATAATTTATTACAAATTCGTCGCTAATGTTTAAAAAGACTTTTGAACTTTCAAACTCGCTATTTCCGACCCTAAAAACATTTATTGGCGTTATTGGATTGGTAACCAAATAAATGTCGCTTAAACCGATATTTGGTTGTCTGAAAATGGTTCCGAACCACGTATTTAATGCAAATTCAAGGTTTAATTTTTCGCCCCTGATTTCCAACCTAAAATCGGAACCCAAAAAATTGTCCGATACCAAACGCCAAGTGTTTGAAAATGTCGGTTGGGTTGTGTTTCCGTTTTCGATGCTTTGAAATATACTTTTCCCGTATCGTATCAATTCATTTTTTGCATACGTTCCCGCCGTCCAAATTGGCAAAATTGTAAAATCTTTATATTTACTGAATAATAAATTATGATTGTTTGCGACGTCGGCAACCAACGCCGTATTATATGCGACTGTTTTTTTTGTCCTTTTATCGGGTACCAAAAGATTTTCGACCGTTGTATTATAGTCAATATTATACATAATTAATTCGCTATGTAAGTTAATTTATCGGCGAAAGTTTGGCCTGCTGTCGTTTCTTCTACTACATAACCCGAAATTGTCGGGAATATTCTCGAAATAACCGTGTTATTTTGTACTAAAAAAGTACCGTCGACAAATGCCGTTGCGTCACTTCTCATTTTTATATTTTTCAATAACACGTCGTTAACTCCTGTAACGCTTCTAATTGCCAATTCAATATCCGAAACCTTTAAATTTCCGTTAAATGATAATTTAGATAAAAAATTGTCGATTGCATTTTCAACAGTTCCCGAAATTACCGTGCTATATTGACCGTCGAAATAAATTTCGGCTTCGATATGTATTTTATCGGCTGTCAAACTTTGACAATTGTAAGAAACGCCCACAATACCAATATTATTAATATACGATTGCAACGAACTTAATTCCGTTGTCGTTAATGCAACGGGCGGGTCATTTTTAGCCACTTTTATAATTACCTGATTTGATATTGTAGTCACAACCGAACAACGCGAAATCAAACGCAATGACGCGTCAATTACAGGGTAAACGGGCGCGAAATTAATCAATTGCACGATTTGCGGGTTTGTTGCTGAATATTGAAACTCTAAAACTTTGGCGTTTAACCAACTCGCCGTCGCGGGTATTGCTTTACTTATTTTTATATCGTTTTCAGTCGTAAAAACGTCGATTATTTGCTCCAATAACAAAATCGCCGACGCTTGTACAAATGCGAATAAACGCCAAATTGCGCGCCTGCTCGTGCTGTTTGCTTCGGCTAATTCAGGCGTCGCCTGTATGTCTGCTATAATTCCCGCCTGTATTTGTTCGATTGTTCTTGCCATTTCTTTTTTATTGTATTTGTAAGCCTGTCGGCGGTGTTTTTAATATGTCGGCAATTACTGCCGTATTGTCGACGTAATGCGTTATAAAATCTATTTCGTAATGATATACGTTTGTGTGTTGAAAGTCTTGTTTCTCGCTTGTTTTAACCAAATTTCCTGCGGTTGTTGGTTTGAAACGTGATAACTTTTTGACTACCAAGTCACGAAGTACAAATATAGTCAAATTTTCGTCTATGTTCGAACCATTATAAAAATCCTGTCCAATATGTATTTTTATATTAATGTCCGACGCTTGAAAGTTGTTTCCTAACTGCTCGAAATTGTCCGCGTTGACCTCAACAAATGCGCAAGGCATAGGAAACGAATAAATTTCGCCGTCGTCCATGTAGCTAAATTGATTGTTCCAAATTGTTACCAATTTTAATTCAGGAATTGCGCGAAGTTGCGCGACAATTTCATTTATTACGTTTACCATATTTGCGAAAATTTTTCGTTTATTTTATTCAAAATCTTTTTATTTAATTTTTCAGTCATGCCGACGAATTGACGTTGCGGTATTTTTGCCGTTCCGTCGTTGTGATAACTTGCGTATTCGTTTTTAACTATTAACGTATAACTTAATTCGCTGTTTTTTTGTCCGTTGCTTACTGAATTTGCAACGTCTTTTCTTAAACGTCCCGAACCTTTGCCCTGTAATATTGCGCGGGTTCTTTTGCCCCTGTCTTTGCTCCCTGCATACGCTTTTGTGCCTGCGATACGTCTTTGAACTTCGCGCCACTTTTGGCCGTTAAAACCCTGCTCCCTGAAATTGTCTAAAAATTCATTTTTTGCAATATTAGCCAATGACAAAGACAAACCCTTTTCGGCTTCTTTTAATCTTATTTGCACCCGTCTAAAATCAAACTGTGACGCCATTGTTTTATGTTTCTTTTATTGGTTCAAAAACGATGTCGTTTTCTTGTCCTTTTAATGGTTCTTTGTGCTTGTTGTCTCCCGAAGTTATTTCGTTCGGAATACCTTTTGGGAACGCGTCACAACCGCCGTCGCCTGTAAATCTTCGAAAATGTTTGCATTTAAAACAAACCAAATTTATTGCTTCCATAATTTTTTTATTTTTTAAAGTATTTGTCAATTGTTTTTCCGATTTCTGTTGCGTATTTTGACGGGTTCGTTTTTAATTTATATTCTGTGAAACCCTCGGCCAAAAATTCGTCAACGCTTGTTCGTGCATAATCTCCCAAATATAATTCATTTAATTTTGCCGTGTCTTTAATTGTAGCCAATTTGTTTATTTCGGTATTATATGCTTTTTTTAATGCTTTCATTTCGTCCCAAAAATCCTTAAATCCTGCAAAATCCGTTCTTATATCTGAAACGGCAATAGTATGCCCGAACTCATGCGTTAATGTCGACAAATTTAATTTGTCAAAGTCTACTTTTGATTTGGCAAAACCTGTAAACCCTGTTTGTGTTATTTTTATTCGGTCTTCAATTGCCCTTGACGCGTCAAATCTACTTCCGAAATTCATTGATTTCAATCTACCGTCGTAAAAATAATTAACACGGCCGTACGCCCCGCCTGTCGATTGAAATTTTATTTCGGGAACTGAATTTTTATTAAATCCAATATTATATTCTTTTGTCAAATTAAATAATTGCTCGCTCCTTGCGTTTAAGTCTGCCAATGTTAAATCTTTTGATACGCCAACCGATTTTCCCTTAATTCCCAAATTTTCTTCAAATATGTTTAAAATATTTGTTCTCGCTTCCGATAACGTTTTGGCGGGTGTGAAAACGCTTTCAAGTTGTGGAATTGGCAAACCGAAATTTGTTTTTGCAAATTCTTTGTCGGCTTTTGGGACGTCAAAATATGGGTGTTTCTCGTTGAAAATTAACCTATCTTTTCCGCTGTTGCCCTCAAATAGCGGGTGTCTTTTTTCTGAAATCAATTCCGTTGCTTTGTCGGCGTCTTTTTGCGATGTTATACCCGTTTTTGTTGCGTCGGTTTTGTCAAATTGTATAACAGTACAACGACAATTAAAATGGTTTAACGGTGTGTTTACATTCCAAAATTTGTCGCCAACGGGCAAACATACGCCGTCCAATGGTTTACAAATATCCGACGTATTTTTGTCGATTACGGCACTATATTGCAAATAAGGCAATTCGCTTTTTTGCGCTTCGATTTGTTCCCAACGCGTCGCGCTTTGTGCCTGTCCTATTGCTGTTTTATATTCCGTTTCGAGCCAATTTTTATTATATTGGTTATAAATTCCCAACGCTTCGTCCCGAAAATTTGCGTATGATTTTATAGTTTCATTATTGGCCAACAAACTAATTTCTTGAATTTGTTGGTAAACCTTTGCACCTGAAAACATGTAAATATTTTCTTTTAATTGGTTCAATAGGCTTGCACTTGGCGACCCCTCAACGCTTCCCAATGCCGACAACAACTTTGTCGAAATTGCATTGTATAACCCAACGGGCAAATCTCGGGTCGTAATTGACCCGTTATAAACCCCCTCGATTAATGCGTCGATTTGCTGTTGTGTGTAATTCATTATTTATATAAACTTTCTAGTCTATTTTTTACGCTTTGACTTGGTGTTGGACTTGAAGCGACGGCGGGCAAATCAAATAACTTTATTCCCGTTTGTTCTTCGAAATAGTCTTTATCCATTTGTAAGCCTGCGTTTTTTATTTTGACCGCCATTTCGACAATGTTGTTGTTTGTTTCGTTTTGTTCGCTGTCGTTTTTAAACTCGAATTTAACGGCGTCGGGAATTGCAAAACCTAAATTTCGAAGTCTAGGCAATAACTCGCAATTGATTACGTCCGTAACGAAAACGCCGTCTTTTGTTTGTTTGTCTTTTAACGCTTGCGCTGTTGGACTTTCTTCGCCCTGACTTGCTCCGATTTTTCCCGCTGTGCTGTCTAATGCGTCGGCATGTCCTAAAATCAATTTTGAAATTTTCTTTTCGATGCGTTGCTCCAAATCGGCATACCCTTTGTAACCCGTCCCGCCTAAATTAGTTTCTAAAAATTCGATTGTGTCGTCCATTGCGTCCAAAATCGCATATCCTGCCGAACCCATATTGGCGACGGCATCCTCAAACGTGTCGCGTTCAACTCCTTGCGTTTTGTTTGTTTTCCCTATTCTGTAAGGTTGTGAATATAATTCGACAAAGTCGCCATTGTAACCCAATATATTACGCAAAAATATTTCGTACAAAGCAACGGAATAAAGCAACCCAAACCCGCATTTTGACGAACCAATGTCGTTAACTGTTTTAATATAAACGTGCCAATTTTTAAACTCGTCCGCTTCAAAACTTACGCCGTTTGTATCGTATGGAACCGACGAAACGACTTTGCGGTCGGGCGAAATATTCCAACGTTTAATTATTTCGATGTCGTCAAATTTTCCGTCTTTGATGTCTCCCAAACTTACAAGGGTATAACCAAAAAAGATTGTGTCTAATGAAAACGACATAAATTTGTTAAACCAAGCGGAATTTAAAAGCAATTCGACGTCTTCGTTTACTGAACCGTCGGGGTTTATTATTTGCCAATCGCGTAACAATGTTAAATCTTTACGTCGCTCGATGCATGCCGAAACGTGACCGTTTAAAATCGTGTCGACGAATGTTTCTTGCATTTTTACACGAAATGGAACGTAAGCGCGTTCGGCTTCTTCGATACCCTCGCGCCAAGTCAACGTGTCTTGTTTGATACGTTGCAACTGTAACGGCATAACTCGCGACCCTAAATTTTTCGGGTTGCTTTCTTGCGGTGCCAAAATTTGCGTATAATTAAAAAGATCTTTAACCCCTTTGATTTGTTTGTCAAATATTCCCATTTTAGTATTGGTTTGTGTTTTTAGTATTACCGCCGTATCTTATGCGGTTACCCTGTGCGGGCGAAATCGGCGTTAATTTTGGCGTCACGTCTCCAAATGCGCACATTTTTAACCACGCAATCGCGTTGTCATATCTTGTTTGTCTTAATTCAGGAACGTTGCGCGGTGCTATTCTGCTGTGTAAGTGAAACAAAGCAATGTCGATAATGTACGCCAACAATTGCGGGTCTCGTGCTGTCCCTGTCTTTACCAATTCCGCGTCAAAATCATACTTTTGTATTAAGTACGAACGCGCTTCGGCTTCGGCCAATAGGTCTGCATTTTCCCTGATTGCGACGTTTGAATTAATGATTTGTTGCAAATTAACGTCCTGAATTTGCAATAAATAGTCCGTGCCGTTTAAATACGCCATAAATTTTTTATTTTAAAGACTATCAAAATGAATGTCAAATACATTTTAAATATAAATTTACTCATTTAATACCCTGATTTTGTTCTATTTCTACCTATTGAAATCGTGGACTTTCGGCCACCTCTTAAATAATTTTGATATTCAGTAGCAAACGCCACCGTTAAAAAGTACCTTTTCGCGTCGCTACAATGTCCGAACTCCTCAAAACTTACCTTTGTTATTGGGTTTGTTTTCTTTGATTTCTTAATGGTTCCGTCGCTGTCTTCTAATGCATATTGATAATCGAAAAGGCTTTTTTTGCATTTATCATTTACAAAGATAGTTATATTTTCAAAACAATTGCGATAAATTTCGTTAATGAAACCCCCTGACTGTGCGACGCTTGGGTTAACGCTTTGCATGCGCAAACGTGGCGAATATTCGGCTAAATGTTGGTTTATTTTGGTATAAAAATTCTCGCCTTTCGCCAACTTTGTGTCTTCTTTTATACTTGTACGGTCGCCGTATAAAAATAAACCTTTGACCCTGCCGACGGGGTACCGTTGTTTAAATTCGTTGCAAGCGTCTAAAACTCTATTTCGCGGGTCGGGCAAACAAATTTCGTCGATTTGTGTCGCGACCTTGCCGTTAATTTGCCAAACTAGACATGTGATATGTGGGTTAACGTTTTCGTCAAAAGATAAATGTATCGGCAAACTTTCGTCCCAACCTTTTGTCGTGACGTGTTTATCTGTTTGAAAGTCCTTCCAAAACTCGCCACCTGTGCGAAGTTTCCCCCAATTACCCAAACCGTATATTTGATAATAATTAAAATCGTTTATTTTATCCTTTTCGAAGTCATTGATTACATGCGTATCGACAAAACCGCCAATTTGGTTGTTTTCGTCGTTCCATTCGCCGACAATATATTTATTATCTAAATAGTTCGTCTTTAAAACTATCGTGTCTCCTGTGGCGTTTATTTGCGTTTGGCAAATGTTGCTTTCGATGTCTGTTAATGTTTCCCTATCGAAAATATTTTCTTTTATCCAATGTTGCTCACTTATTGGGTTAAATATTCCGATTATCTGTTGGCCGACGCGACCCCTCAAACGTTTTTTAATTTGCTTAAAATCCAATTCGTCAAATTGGGAAATTTCTTCCATTATTACCCGCTTAAATTGGGAAATCCCTTTGACCTTTTCGCTGTCGTCCAAACCACGAAAACGAACAAACGAACCCGTCGGGACGCAAATAATATAATTTTGTTGAATTACAAATAAATCATTCAAACCCCATTCAGAAATTATGCCTTTGAAGTCGGCAAAGATACTGTCGCGAATGTCGCTTGCGTATTTCCTTAAAATTAAACTGTTTTCGCCCTCGCCTGATAACATTAATACGATTTGAAGTTGCACGACTGAAAATGTTTTGGAACTCGACGAACCGCCGTAAACCCATATAAAACGGAAATTGGCATCACTAAAATAATTTAGTAAATGCCAATAAAGATTGTTAAATAATTTGGGGTTAAAGTCTATTTTATCCATTGTCGAAATTTTCGTCCGCGTCTTCGCTGTCGCTGTCCCCATATCCAACGCGCAATGTCTTTTGTGTAATTTCCTGTTTGATTTCCTGAACTGAAATTGTTTTGCCCTCTAATCTGTCGATAATTTCTTTGTACGAATATAAATCGCCCTCGATTGCTTTTGCAACTTGTTTGAGGTGTATTTGTTCGGCGACTGTCAAATTTTCAAACTCTTTCGTTATTGGGTTTTCAACTTCCGTCTTTAAATTCAAAAACTTTTGCAAAATTGTCTTGCTATTTTGCGAACCAACAGGGCGTCCGTTTGGGTTCCCTGACTGTCCTTTTTTGAATTGGTGTTTTTCGATGTCTTGTTTTGCCATTGTGTTATTATTGTGCTGTAAAATACAAAGTTAATTCATTTTTGACGGTAAAATCAAAAACCCGTCCTTTTCGTATTGATTTACAAATTTCAATAATAAAGTTTGTGAAATTTCCAAATCCTTTGCAATTGATTTTATGCCGTTTGTTTTATGCGTCAAATAGTATTCAACGACTAAAATTTTTTGACTTAACGAATTTATTTTGTTTGACATTATTTTTTTATTTTACGCAATACGGTTGTTTTGCTGTCTATTGAAATCCAATGAAAACCGCTTTTAAGTTTGACGGCTTCGATTTGTTTCGCTTCGGCTAGAACTACGCTTGCTTTTCGTTTTAGTCTTTTTTCAGTTTCGAAAATTGTTTCGATAATCGGGTCGGGTTGTTGTTTCTTTGTCATTACTTTTTTGTTTAAAACGGACACTCCGATTTTTTAGGTTTTAATATTAATTGTTGGTACTCTCGTTTAATTTTTTCAGCAGTAGCTTGTCTTACAAATTCTGCGACATTTATTTTATAACTTGCTAATTTTTTTAGCGTATTATCTTGAACTTCTGAAAATTTTATAGTTCGTGGTTTATTATATTTTACTGGTTGTGGCATAGATAAGTATTACTTTTATAGCGGTTAGCAAGTAGTTAGCTGCAACTGCTACTTTCCCATTCCAAAAGGACAGAAAACTTATCAGCCAACAAGTCTGACACATCCGACCTTTCTTCAATTAGCTTTTTGGCAATATCTTTCCATCCTTGCCCCCAAGCACGTATCTTTTCACATTGCTTTCTAAGTTCTTCGTATTCTTCAACAACGTCAAGGCTTCCTATTGCCCAATCAATATCACCGCCAATATTTTCAGCTTCGTCAACTGTATCGCATCGCTTTAAGTCTTTGCAATAACCTTCAATATCACGCTGAACACTATACCACACTTTTATACCTTTGTCAACTTTTGGGCAATTTTGCTCTGGTTGTTCATCTATGCCAAAAAGTTCTTCGCTTGTTTTGGCTTCAAGTTTTTCTTTAAGTTCTTTGATTTTCATTTCGATTCCAGTTTAAGTTTCTACTAAATTTACCGCAGCAGCCGCTAACAGCGGTTTTGTGCTATTTGCCCCATTAAGTTTGTCGTAAAATTGAAACTTTGTGCAAGGGGCAAACAGACACAAAGCCGCCAATACGTTATCGGTCATTTAAACAGAACCTATACCGACACTTAATTGACCTAATCTAATATTTGTTGCGGTTGGATATTGTTCTAAAACCTGTTTTTTGTGTGTTTCAATAAAAACTTTTAAATCTTCTTCTGAATATAAAACAGCAACTTGTTTTTGCTCTATTCCATCTATTGTAAAAAATATCTCTATCATTTTGTTTAATGTTATAAAACCGAACCGCTAACACTGCATTGTAGCAATTGTGGGTTAAGGCTTAATTTATAATTTGTTTTTGCTCGGTTAGTTTTAGTCTTTAATCGAAACATTGTGCTAGTCTAACCACAACTGACTACAATGCTTTTACGTTATAAGAAATACTATTCGCTAAAAGTTTTACAAATTGCTTTTTGTGAAACATGCGTCGTAAAATTCAATTGCCGTTCCTTTAAACTTGCTATCGAACGCCGACAAAATCAAATCCTTTTCCCGTTGTTGAAAAGTTCGGGCGTAATTTATTGCGACGTGAAACGCTCCGTTTCGTGCCAATTCCGTTTCGTCGGCCTGCTCGCTTGGTACAATGTTTTTTGTTAATTCGTCGATTAACATTTCTATTGATGTTTTCATAGTCTTAATTTTGTTGCGCTTTGTTGTGTTCCTGCAATAACTGTTGAAATTCTTTCATTGCGTCGTCGTAAACTTGTTTAAAATTCATGAACTCGTAAACTTGCCCGTCGTCGGTTTTGTTTTTGATAATGATTTCTTTTTGATGTTTTCGTCCTTTTAATATTTTGATGTCTAGCGGGTCAAGTTCAAAAATATTCAATTCGCCGTCCTGTGGGTTTATTACAATTAATTCAAACGCATTGCGGGGCAATCCTGCGGGCGTCTTTTTATAGTTCATTACCGCAAAGGGGATTTTGTTTTCGATTAACTTTTTTATTCTTTGCATTTTAATTTTATTGTGATTGTTAAATTTCCCTCGTGCGCTTCTAAATTTTCAATCCCAAGTATAGACATTGCCTTTTCTAATTTAACAAAGTAGGGCGGTTGTTTTCGCTTAAGGATTGACAAATTTGCGGGTGTATAATTCAAAACCTTTGAAAGTTCGTTTTGCGTCCTGCGTGACTTGTAAAATAGTTCTTTAAATAACCCCATTTATTAAAATTTAAAAATGTCGACAAATTTTTGTAAAAATGATTTTTTTTGTATTTCAACGGTTCCGAAATGTTTTTCGATAATTGTTTCTTTTACGTTTAACGACAATTTATTTGCAAAGTTTAAAACTTCCATTGTCATTTCGGGCGTTTGCTTTCTTAATAAAATGTAATTTGACGCGCCACGATTTCCGACGTTTTGTATAATTTTTAATTTTGATAACGCCGAAATGAAATTTTTATTTATTTTCAAATCTTTTCGCAATTGGGTTAAATTAACCTTTGGGTTAACTTCTACGCAAAACAAAATAATATTTAATGCTTCTTCATACTTTTTAATTTTTTTTAAACTGTTCATTTTTTTGATTTTTTTAAGTGATTAATTTTGTCAAAGATATAAATACTTTTTAATTACACAAACAAAAACAATAATATTTTTATTTATTTTATAAATTTAATTTCAAAAAACGGGTTTAAAATGTCGTAACGACCTGTAAATATTTCGTCGTTGTCGATATATTTTATTTGATGATACCAAACCCCATTTTGTAAAAAAGTACCCGTCAAATAACATTCGCGCCCGTGTTTGTCTTTTTTTATTTGGACGTGTTCGGGAACTTGTTTTGTACCGTGCCAACGCGAACCCGCCCGCAATTTATTTTTATTGTTCATTTTTTAAAATCTTTGTTAATTCCCTGTATTTGATTTTTAAAACTTCGATTTCAGGAATTGACAATTTTGTTACTGTGTTTCGACTTTCGTTTAATTTCAAAAGTTTGTCGGTTCCTATGCGGTCTCCCAACTTTAACGAATATTCGTTTATGTTTCCGTGTCTGTGTTGGTTACATTCAACGCATTGACCATGAACGTTGTAAATGTTAAATCTTAAATTTGGGTACTTCCCGACGCTGTAAAAATGCCCCGCGTCGAATTTTGTCGTTAATGGTTTATTACAGGAAATACAACCTTTCGACTTGTCTCGCTCCCTGATGTAAGTATTGAAAATCTTTTGTAATTCCTGTAAATAGTCTTTGTGTGTTTTTAGCTTTTCTTTTAAGATTTTCTTTTCCTGACGCGCTTTATTTTCTTTTAATTTGTTCGTGTATGCTTTGGCGCAATCGTAACCGCAAACGCCCTGCAATTGACGGGCGGGCGTGAATACGATTTGGCAAATTTTGCACCTGCGGGGTTTTATTTTATTTTCCATTAATCAAATTGTAAAGTTAAATTGTCATTTGGCGACGGTATAACAACGCCAAAATAATCGTTTGTAAAAATGCTTATTTCTGCAACAAAATCCATAAATTGAGACGTTGAAAGTTCCGTCGTTGATTTTACGCGTTCGATAACTTCGCCCGTGTCTTCGTTTGCCAAAATTATTTCTTTTAAGAATTTCAATTTTATTAAATCGTGTGTACTTTCGTTTGTCATTACATGACCCGCGTCACGCAAACAATTTTGCACAATTGGAATAACTACGCCGTAATAAAACGCGTTTTGCGGGTTTGAACGTTTCTTTTTTGGCTTTTCAAAAGTGATTAAAACGTCGTTGCCCTCAAAAGTTTTTATCGCGTCTATTATTAAATTTCGGTTTCTTTTTAAGTTCCCACCGTTTACGTTTGACCTGATTGTTATTTTTTGCATTACAAAGTAAATTTATAATTTACAATTAAACCGTTTTCGTTTAATTCAAAATAACCCATTTCCAAGCCTTTGGCAAAATATTTTGCTTTTTTATTATTGGCAATTTGTTTTCGCAAGTCTTCGCGTTCCTGCGGGTCGCTTACAAATTTAAACCACGAAAACGAATTTGTCGGATTGTACATTTTTTTAATCATTCCCAATTCTTCTAATTCCGAACAACGCGCCGACGCGGTTTGTATTTTCCAACCCATTAAAACAAGGTTTTCAATTGTTAGCGGTCTTTTTGATATTTCCAACAATATTTTTGCGCGGTCGCTTGTTGCTTTTCCTGACGTCAATTGATAATTTAACGCGTCGATTTTGTTTGATTTCATAATATTAATTTTTAAAAGTTTGGTTTGTTTTTATTGTTAAATATTTTTTCAATTTCCTGTTTTGTAACCGCTTCGTTAATTACGCAAGGCAACCAATTTTCGTTAACTGTAAAGGCGAAATTTTCAAACGGTTGGTTTCTGCTATATTCCGACGTAACCAAAACGGCGTCGTCTTCTTTTTCTACAAACACAACCGTTTCGGCTTTTTTTAATACGGCCGACCCTAAATGTCCCGTCGGTTTATTACTTCCAAAATTTCGGTGTAATACTGTTATTATGTGGCAATTTTCGTTCCCTGACCATTCTAGCAATTTTTGCGAAACTTCGTTGGATTGTTCCAAATTATTAACGTCGTTAACCAAATCGGCAACCCCGTCAATAATTAACAAACCGATGTTTCCTTTGTATTTGCTTTCGTTGAAAATCCAATCAATGAATTTAAAACGTTCATTTGCCGACAATGTACGCAAAGAAAACGGAACGTAATTTGTTGGGTTTGCTCCGACCATTTCGGCAACCCTGCGAAAAACGCGTTGGGCGTGGTATTGGCTTTGTTCCGTGTCAATATCAATGACCCATTTTTTGCCGACGTTGTGGCCTTTTATTTCTGTTGAATATACGTTGGAATTTCCGCCAATATAACATGCTGTTATCAAAGATTTTAAAAATGTTTTCTTTGACTTTGATGCCCCGACAATACAACTAAAATCCCCGTAACTTCCGAACGGTATCGGGTAACTTTGGCCTTTGTATTGACTTGCACCAATACTAATTGCTACGGGTTGCGGTTTTAATACTTCGTCGATGTCGACAAATTGCAAATCGTGAATTTGTTTAAAATTAAATTCCTGCTCCTGCGGTTCTTGTTTCAACTCGATTTTTGGCAAATCAATCATAATTTTATTAATTTAAGTTTTTGTAATGGTTTATTGCTTCGGAAATTTGACTATTAAGGCCGTTCGTTATCTTTTCAGGCGTCCAAATACCGAAAACGTACTTTTGTATAGTTTCTGAATTTTCCTTTATTAAATCGGCTTCTTTTCCGATTTCTTCGTCCGTTATTAAAAGCGGGTGCAAATTACTAAAACCTAACGACTTTTTTAAAGTATTTAATTCGATTAAATTTAATTTGTCTTTGAAATCGTTGTATAATTGCTTTAAAGGCGTTTTTAAAATTTCGTGCAATTTTCGTTGTGCGAATTTCAAATTTTTATAAAAATCCAATTCATGAATAAAACAGTAAACGTACATTTTAGCAAACAATCGGTTTTGTTGTAGTTCCTGCGCTTTTTGTCTGTTTATCCATTTCGCGACTATCGTAACGGCTTCGACGTCGTTTTGGTTTGGTGTGTGCGCTCCGTTGGAAACTCGCCAAACAATTCTTTGCAATGCTTTTTCAATTGTCATAATTTATCGATTTTTTTAGGTTGCTTTTTATTGTTAATTTCTTGACAATATTTTTGCATTTTGTCGGGTCTTGTTATAAACTCTAAAGTTAAATATTTTGGATTTTCCTTATGGTATTCGTCGTTAAAACAATTCGTAATAGCCAAAACCAAATCCGCTTTTGTATAACCGTCTTTTAACCTTGCAACGACTTGTCTTTTTGTTTTTTCGTCTATAACTTTTAATTTCTTATTTGTTATAGAATTAAATTGTTCTAAAAGTCCAATCCAATTAATAGACTGTTTATTGGTTAATGGTTTATTTATACTATCAATGCTTTTCAATTGCTTTTCACTTGCTTTTACTATTGCTTTGTCAAGTGCTTTGTCAAGTGCTTTGTCAAAATTTGACAATGCAATTATATTTGATGAATATTGATTTTTACTTCTTTCAATCATTTTTATAAAACCCCATTCAACTAAATCATTTAAAGTTTTGATGTATGTATTATATGATTTTATACCTATTGCGTCTTTTGCCATTTCTGTTGGAAATCCAAATTTTTCGCGCCAACCTAAACGGTTGCAATGTTCAATTGCAAAAAAATATAGTGCCGAGTGATTTGGACTAATTTTTTCGGGGTTTTCAAAACTCCAATCAAACCAATTCCGTGAAAGTTCGTAACCGTTCATAACTAAATATTATTTTCAGTTATTTTATTTATTTCGGTACGAAGTGTTTTCGCCAATTTTATTGCCGTTGATTTATCTAAATAAATAAACCCGATTGTGTCTGAAATATCATTAGTATATAATAATTCAATTTTATCACTTTTTGTTTTTTCAATTCTAATACTAACTTCTTTTGAATAAAAATCAAAAAATTTAATTTCATAATTTGCCATAATACTAAAGGTTTTAAGGTACCAATAAACTATTTAGTTAAAAAAGTAAACCCCACAAATCAAAAGAGGTTTGGCGTTCTTTATCCTTGTAGGGTTTGTATAATTTTTTTAAGTTACTATGTCGCCAAACCGTAACTACGTCGCAAATATAAAACTATTTTTTAAATAAAATGTTGTTCGTCTTCGTTATTTTCTAAAAACGGCGACGCTTCAACGGTTTGCGAAATTGCTTCTTTATACTCGGGCGTCTTTGCGATTTGCTCTTTTAAAAAGTCGGGCAAAGTATTAAATTTCATTTCGTCGAAGTTTTCAAAGTCAAAGACAAATGTTTCGTTAACCTGTGGCGGGCAAAGTAACCCCTTTGGCATTGGCGAAACGCTCCCGATTGCCTGATAGGTTTTTGTCGGGTCTTTTTTGCCCTGAACGTGTATAATATTAAGCATACAGGAAACGCCTAAAAGTTTTGTAATGTCGAACGCTTCGGCTTCTTCGTCCGTGAACGCTTTACCTCGCCAACTTTGTAAATCTTTTCTTAAATTTGCTTTGTCGGCTAAACTTAACGTGTATTCTTTGTCGATAACGCACGGTTGCTCGCCTTTTTCAGGGTTAAATATTTTTAATTCTGTCGGTAGTTCCCAACCGATACGGACTTTGTGCATTTGCTTTTTTACTCCCAAAAATTCTTCGTCACATGTCCCGATTTCTACCATTCTATAACAACGGGCGACATAATTTCCCGCTTCAATTAATTCTCTTTCAAATGTTTCGCTTTTTTTTGCTGTGATTGCCATAATTTCTAATTTTTAAAGTTTATTGTTAAAATTTGATTGCTGTTGAACTTTTGCGCGGGGTCGTCCCGACTTTTGGAACGTCGTTCCCGTATGCGTCAATAATTGTTTGTTTTTGTGCTAATTTAAGCAATTCGACGCGGGCGTCCAAATCGGCTTTTAATTGGTTGTAAATTTCGTCTTCGGAATAGTTAACAGTATTACCGCCGTTTGTTGGCGTGAACTCGACGCCGTTTATAACTGTCTTTTCAAGAATTTCGACTTTGTCCCTAAATGTTGCGTCTGCTGAATTTGCAACCTCTTTAAGCCTGCAAACGTTTGTCCAAACGATTATCGGGTCAACTTCGCCCTTTTCCAACAGGTCGTCGACCATTCTTTTTCCTGTTAATAATGCTTCTTTTTTTGTGAACGTTGGCGCGTACATTGTCGCCATTTGTTCCGCCTTAAATTCGAAATAAAGGTCTTTACTCATAATTGTAATTTTTAAAGTGATTAATTTGTTTCTAAAATTTCGGGGTCTTCGACTTCGATTTCGTCGATTTCGTCGATGTCGTTTTCATTGTCTTCGTCTTCGTAATTTGCGGGGTTATCGGGGTTAAATGTTCCCTCGATGTAATCGTCTAAATTCATAATTTTGATTTTTTAAGTTAGGCAAATATAGTATTTTATTTTTATTGTGCAACGCAATTAAATCTTTTTTTGTCTTCAAATAACAAATTAAAAACTAATTTACCCGTTGCGCTTAATTCACAATATTTTTGGCCGTACAAAGTCCAATAACCGTTTTTTAATATTAACATTTGATTGCGTTTTTTAAAAGTTTATAGGCATTTTCTCGACCGCCGACGGCGTTAATTTGATTTTGCGAAAATACCAATTGAAACCGCAAATTTTTGACGTCCTGCGGGTCAATTGATTTGCGCCCGCGTTTGCTTTCTGTTTTCATTATTTAATTAAGTTTTTAAGTTTTGACATTGTTTCCATAAATGCGTCGTTAAATTCAGTTTCGGTGCTTTCGATTGCTTTAACATCAAACGGCAATTCTGCATGTAGTTTTTGTATTCCGTCGTTTAATGTTATGCAAATGCAATGTTTTTCGGAAATTATTTTGTATTGGTGCGCAATTGTTTTGTAATATGCGGGCAATTTAATTTCTACCGTTTCGATTACTTCTACTTTTTTTGTGATTTTGATTTTCATTTGATTAAATATTAAAAAGTTGTTGAATAATTACGCGACCGACAAAATACAAAACGCATGCGCCGATAAAATAAATTTGAAATCTTTGTTTTAATAAAAATGTTTTCATAATAATTAATTTTTAAAAGTTAATGCGCGTTTAACGGTCGCGCCCCCGTTTTTGTTTTTTAGTTTTTAAAATATTCGTAAGTTCTGTTTTTGTCTTTATACATCCAACCTTGTTTTTTTACAAATTCAGCATTAACTTCTTTTTTAGTTTTAGCAGTAAATTCAAACATAACTGCTTCAACTTGTGTTCCTTTGTGTTTTGTTACTTTTAAAGTTATCATAATTTTTATTTGTTTGTTGGGTCAAAGATACAAATGTATTTTAATTACGCAACACAATTAAATAAAAAATGTTTAATTTATATTAATTCTAAATAAGAAACGCCGTTTTATTGGGTTGTTTATAAATTAAAATTATTAACTTTGTGGTTCGGTTCTCATAATTCCGTATTTTTTTAAGTGAAAGGACGGTCGGCAATTGATTTTGTCGGCTGTTTTTTTTTGCATAAAAAAACCCGTTAATTTCTTAACGGGCGTTTATCTTAAATAAACCAAATCAAATTTTTGTATTTCCTGTATAAATAATAAATTGGAATTAACAAAAGTAGCCACCACCAACACGAAATCGAAGTCCTTTGAATATCTTTTTTAATTATTTCGTGAGACGCTGTTTTTTTGGCTTGTTTTACCGTGCTTTTAACTTCTTTTATATCTTTTACAATATTTGTATTAACTTTTTTATTTACGCGTCTTAAACGGGCGTTTTTATAAACTTTGCCGTCAACAATCATTGGCGCAATTGTGTCTATTGGTTCGATAATTGTTTCGTCGCAAGTTTCCGCAATGCTTATTTTGGTATTGTCGGTTTTTACTTCGTCAATTTTTACCGCTTCGGTTGTTACTTCTTTTTGTACTTCCGTCGATTTTTGAACCTTTCGGGTACTACAACCGATTAACAGAAAACAAATAAAAAGTATTTTTAAAAGTGATTTCATAATTTATATTTTTGCGTAAATAATGCCGTTGTCAATTATCGTGATGCCCTTTTCGATGCGCTGTTTTAAAACTTTCCAATCAAAACCAAATGTTTTTTGAAAATGCGGTGCGTCCTTAAAAGTTTTCCAATCTCCGCCATGCTCATAACCCTTTAATTTGAAAAATTTAACGACCGTTTGCCAATGTTTGTCGTTGTCCCAACTTGCCGTCTCAAAAGTTCCGTCGCCGTTTTTGTCGTATAACAAAACGATGTCAAACGCAAGTCCGTAATTGTGTATGCTTTGCCAACTGTCGGCGTTGGTAACTTTTGGACGTTGCATAAATAACGCGTGTTGTTCTGCGGGACTTCTAAAAACGTAAGCAAAACGCAATCGAACCCCTGCGGGTAACATTTTGTTGCATTGTAAATATAACGACAATAATTCGTCCCTTAACTTCGGGTGCGCCTGTTTAATTCTTTCGATTGTGATTTTGTCCATTAGTTCGAAATTTCGTTAACGTCGTCTTTGATTTCTTTTGCCCTGTTGAAAGATTTTTTTAATAATTTCCAAAGGTCAACTTTGAAAGTCGCTTCGATATTTTCTTTGATGCTTACCAATTCAATAAAAATTAACATGATTGCGCAAATCTTTGTAAACATGAAATTGATACCAAACGACCGTATTACAAACTCGTTTAAAACATAATAATCAATTGCGAAAAGCGACAAAATACATAATTCGTATAATGCCATTTTTGAAATTATATTGCTTAAAATTCGGCTTTTTATTGACGAAACGCCGTTTAATTTTATCGACTTAAAAACCCCCGTGAATGTATCGAAAATAATTGCGACCCCCACGCCAATTAAAAGTCCAACAATTGGCGTATAAAATAATAAAAGGCTAGTTAGTAAATAATTTAAATATTTCATTTTTTAAATATTAATGGTTCAGTTATTTCTTTAATTGGTTCACATCCAGCAAATCCGTGTTTAGGATTTTTAGGGAATATTTCGTTACTTCCAAAATCAATAGCTTGTTCACTCATAACATCATAAGCATATCCATCAGCGTAAACAGGAGCAGTTATTTCTTTAAAGTCAGCATCGTATGTTCCATTTGTTAAAACAATTTTACCTATTTCAACAATAGCTTGAATACCTTTACCGTAAGATAAAGATTTTTCTTTGTCAAGGTTTTCTACTTCTACATAAACTCCTTTTTTTAAAAAGTCTTTTAAAGCAGTTTCTTTGTCTGTGTAATTTAATTTATATATCATTTTATAAAGTTGTTAAATTAATACATTCTAATTCACTTAATGCAGTTTTATATACTTGAAAAGATTTGTATTCTACTTTTGGAATAAAATTATTATTAAATCTACTACCTATGTTTAAAGTATTTAAAGCTGTTGAAAGTGATAAAGTTGAAATTAACGTACCATTACAATATAAATACCCTGTTCCGCTAATATATCTAACTGCTATTTTTTTTCTTTTTGTACTTGGTAAAGAAATATTTGTATCACTTCCACCCCAAGCCCAATTATTAAAATAATATAAAAATATCCTATTAGAAGTAGTTAAATCGCTTAAATCAAATATAAAATTTACATCAGTATTATTTGTTGTATCAAAATCAAAATCTACAAATACAGTTCCCTCTGTTTGCCCTATTAAACTACTTATTCCTGTTTTAGAAATAATATCAGCGTTACGTGTTACTGTTGAAGCTACTGTTGGAATGTATGAAGTAGCGTATGAGCCTTGTTCTAGTTGTATTCCTGTAATTTTAAAAGATTTTAAAACTTGGGTATCATATCTAACAAGTCCATTGTTAACGTTGCCTGCTAAACTTGTTGCTGATGCACTTAATCTATAAATATTATTACCTAAACTTTCAACTTTTAAATTATTTGTAGCAATAGAACCTGCTATAACAAGACAAAAATTTCCCGTTGTTATACTTTCCGATAATATTGGAACTGAATTATCATCCATTTTTATAAAAACAGAA
>Ga0105097_10000099_pt1 | contig 32901 bp, 46 predicted proteins | sample PPLLak12cMay2015_FD_87035 | JGI IMG/M metagenome (GOLD analysis project Ga0105097, IMG submission 87035) | Freshwater sediment microbial communities from Prairie Pothole Lake near Jamestown, North Dakota, USA - PPLs Lake P7 Core (1) Depth... | ecosystem: Environmental > Aquatic > Freshwater >...
AAAATATAAACTTAATATCCAAGATTTATCAGTGGCTGCTGCTAAGTCAATAATTCCTGTATCAGCAAGTAATGCACCACTTAGTGTTTTAATTCTAACTTGTATTTCTCCTGAACTTATACAAGATATTACACCATCTAATGCACAAGTGAAACTATCTCCTATTTGAAATCCATTTGCAGGAACACTTAATGTGCCTACACCTGGGCCTATTATTGTTGTTTCTACATCTGTAGCTGTTACAGGACCACCATCACCAGTTTGAGCAAATAATCCAGGAAGTCCTGTAGGGCCTTGTATTCCTTGAATACCTTGCTCACCTTGCACCCCTTGACTTCCTTGAGGACCAGGTATTCCTTGTGGACCTGGGGTAGTTTCTACTCCAGCCAATCTACAACATAGTCCTTTTAGATTTCTCTCTAAAGCTACTAATCTTTCTTGGATTGACTTTGCCATTGTTAGTCTAGTTTATCTACCAAAGATTTCTCTTTAGGCATATTGATTTTAATTGGGTTATCTTTTTGATACCATTCTTTACAAAAGTAATCATACTTAGTATCAGAGCTTCCTTCAGGTGTCCACTGAATATCATAACTCTTGCAAATCAAGAAGCCATTTTCAATTTCTCTAACTCTGATGTTTACACTCTTTTTTACTATTGTTGCCCCTTCAGGTAGAGTGAAGGTCTTTTTGCCTTCTATCTCTGCATTCATTAATTCTGACATATCTTAGTTTTTAATTTGTTATTCAAACCATTCCATTCTGTAATTTACAGTACTAAAACCATCTGTAAGTACACCACCAGGTTTATTTTGGAAACCTATTACAAGAGTTTGATTACCTCCAGAAGTAGTGGTAAGACTGCCTCCATAAACAATATTATCATTCATAGAAAATGAATACTCAAAGTAATTACCTAAACCAAGATTAGTAACAAATGTGTTTCCTACTAAAGCAGTATATCTAAGTTCATAGCTTCCTGTTGAGACTCTTACAAAAGATTCTGTAACACCTGTAGGCAACTCCATTCCATTAAAGAAATTGACTGATCTTTGTGGGTTATTTGTACCTGTTGCAAATATGTAACCACTTCTTTTATAACCTTTTAATGTAATTGGGTCAGTTGCTTGTCCTGTGCCTTTTAATCTAGTACCTTTTGCAATTTGTGTCAATCCAAGTTGAGCCCAATCATTACTTATTCCAGGATTAATAGCACCTGAATTACTTGTAGTACAGATAAAGGTTCCCCACATTTGATATTGAAAAGTATTGTCAAAAGCAAAAGAAGTTACTATATCTCCAACTACATAAGGAGTGTTCCCAGTATAATCCCATTGACCTTTATAATTATTTGTAGCACTAGCTCCTGCTGGACCTATTGGTCCAATAGGACCTTGAGAACCAGTTGGACCTTGTGCACCTGCAGGTCCTATTGCTCCTTGAGATGCTAATAGTGCCCAATTAGCTGTAGCTAAGTTTGGAGCAGTTGTTCCTGATGTAGGTGCTATACAAAAGTAAGAAGCTCCTCCAAAACCAACTGCATCATCTGCAACATAAGATGTTCCTGATACCCATTGCCCCTGCCATTCTAGTCCAGCAGGACCTACTGGACCTGGAGGACCTAAAGGTCCTTGAACTCCTTGTGGTCCTTGTGTTCCAACTCCTGCTCTTACTTTGTGGTATAAGTCCACTACTCTTTTTTCTAAAGCTGATATAGCTTTTAAAATTTGTTTTTGTTGCATGATTTCTTTTTATTACTAATTAATTAATACTACTTATCAACACAAGGTACATATACAAAGTCATTATCTCCACCACCTAATCTTCTGACACAATTTACACAACTACCTTCTAAAACAGTAGATAGTAAAGTATTTGGTGGAATTACTGTCTGACCTAATGCTCCTCTACAAGTCTCATAAGTTACTATCATATCCTCAGTCAAACTAGGGTTTAAAATATCAAACCCACAACAATCTGGGGCTTTAACTATAAACTCTGATTTATCAAGGACTTGTGCCATACAAATTGAATCTCCAACATTTAATACAAAGTCTGAAACCCATGTTCCATCACATTTATATCCTGTAATTGTTCCTGGGTTTGGTACTTTTTCAGAGATATTCTCATAAGTAGTACAACACATTACACTTCCTGGACAGTATGCTCCATATTTTGCAGAGAAAGCACCACTACATTCTCTGCAGTCTTTAAACACTCCTTCAATACCTGTTAAAGTTAAAGTGGCTATTCCTGTGTCACTCCAAGATAATACTTCATAACAACCCAAACCTGTTGTAGATACTAATAATAATGTTTCCCCTACTTGATACACAGCTTCAAGTATTACCACTTCAATTTCTTCTGTACAACAATTTTGTACTGTATAGTAAAAATCTTCTGGACACTCATTAGCTGTTCTACAAACATCACAAGCAATATTTGCTCCATCATCAAAATATTCTGTAACAGGAACAATAAAAGATAAGGTAGGGAAAGTGTATTTAGAATCTTTTATACTCCAACACATACCAAAAGTATCAACAAAAACACTACCTAAAACAAGACTAGGAACTGCAGCTTGAAGTAATTCTAATGTACTAAAACCTCCTATAGTACCACAACATGATAATAGGGTTACTGTGGTAGGACAAGGATTAGCTGTTATACATGTTTCATCTTCACAAGATGTTTCAGAGTAAACTATATCTACATCTACTACATTTGTAATAGGTGCTCCTGTCACATCTATTGCACTCCAACATGCTCCATTTGTATCTACAAAAGTATCTCCTACATTAACTCCAATTAATGCTGCTGAAAATACTTGATCTTCTTCACCACAACAAGACTGAATTAAAAAGTTTTCAGGGCATGGATTACTAGCAATACATGAAATACAATCTTCATAAGAGTTAGATAAATTTCTAATTGAAGTTACACCACTTAATGTTGTTGCTTCTACAGTCCAACAGTTTCCATCATCATCAACAAAAGAACCTCCAACAGGAGTTCCATTATCAAGAATAACTTCTGAATAAGCTGGATCACAACAACTTCTAATAAATAGGTTTTCTCCTGTACCTAGACAAGCTTGAGTAACATCTAATGAATAAGAAAATTTAACATCAACTATTATAGCAGGATCATTTGTACTACCAATTCCTAACCCTACAACAAAGAAAGTTTCTCTTGAAGGTAGTATAGTACTCAAATTAACAGACTCTGAGAAACAAACTTTTCCAGTTTTAATATCTATTGAATATGGAGTGACAGGTATAATTGTATACAAAGGAGTAATTGGACTTTTTTGACTTACTTCTGGACAATGAAAATGTGAAACAGTTACATAAAAAGTAGGATTCACAGGGTCTGTTGGTCCTAGTATGATATATGCAATGCCAGTGATTCTCACTGTGTCTCCTTGGTTTAAATCTACAGGTAAAGGAATACCACAAAAAGTAGTAGGATATTTTATACTAATCAAATTTCCAAAACCATCTATTACAGGAGTGAAATCATAACTTCCATAAGACCAACCTAATCCTTCATTCCCACTAAACATATTCTTCATAGTAGGAGAGTTTCTACTATTTGAACTAAACTTTCCTGATACTGCTGCCAATTTAAAATGGTCAGGGCATGCTTCTGCTGCACTACCTGGAGGACCTTGGATTCCTTGGGGACCTTGGGGACCTGGTGTTCCCCCTGAAGATGTAAGACATAAACATCTGTAAAGAGTTTCTAGTCTCTTAAGTCTATCTTGAATAGATTTTGACATAATTCTATGATTTAATTAAATATTCTTTTCCTTGTTTTATACTGTGATGTATAGCTCTCTTATTAGCTCTAGTCAAAATAAAGTTGTAATACAGTTTATTCTCTATTGGCACTCTATTTTTAGACCAGTGTAATTTGTAAACTACACCATTTGTTTCTTCATTTAAACAGTAGACAATCTTCTTTGTAGCCTTTGCTTCAGGATTCCTATCCCAAAGTTCTTTAGTCTTTGCCCAATTAGGAGGCAACAAAGGAACACCATCTCTATTAAACTTTAATTTCTTTTTAACCCCTTGGATAAACAAGGTTCCTAATCTAGCCGGCATTGTCACTTCTTCTCCCTCTAATACTTTTTGTATTAGAAATTCCATATAGCCATTTGCTATGGTTATAAACTCTTTTTCTTCAACAGGAGTTCTCATTTCTTCAGAGTACCTTTTGTAAGAGCTTCTTATGTTTAAATCAGTTTTTTGCATTATCTACCTTCAGGTCTTTGAATATCTCTTGAATTATTATCATTGTCTTCAGATCTTCCTCCAAAGATACCAATTATTTCTTGAACACAAATATCAATTAGAGGTTCAATTAAATCTCCATCTATAGCAAATTCATGGTCAGGTGCAGCAATACAATCTGTACAGTTTTGGCAATCCTCACAAAGAGAAGGGTAATGCATTGCTTCTAAAGGATCTTCAGCAAGAAGTTTAATCTTTACTACTCCTGGAGATTTTTGTATTGGAAAGTACAAGTAACCATTCTCAAATAGATACTTAGGTTTAACTCCAGTGTACTTATTACCTTTTAAATAAAGTACACCTTGTCTTGTAGTTTCTTCTATTCTCATTCCACTTTCAACAGACATAACAAAATCAATGTAATGTCTATTAGAATCTGTCATTACTCTTGGTATTGGAAACTTAGTTCTATAAACATCACAACCTAAATTTCCAAGACAAGGACATTCATGATTGGGAACTTTAATCAGTTCTACACAAGGTAGTATTGAATAGTTCCAATCACTTATTCTTTGTTTCTTTTTAAGTTGCTGAGAAAGAAGTTGCATTCTAACTGTGAGGATCTTGTTATAGACATGTCTGTCAGATAACCTAGACTCATCACTAGATACTCCTTTAGAGTAAAGAGATTGAATTCTTTCTATAATTTCTTTTATAAACATAATTAATAAATTTCAAAAATTACATTATTTTTTATAGTTTGTTCTTTTATGTAAAAAGCTACAGTTATTTTTGTTAGTCCTTGTTTAGATAAATCTACTATAAAAGTATCAGGATTTACATTGTAAATAACAACTTTAGGATAATCTCCTTCTTTAAAAAAAGCAGTAGCTTTTTTAACAGTCCAACCTGTAAGTGCTCTAAGATTAGTTACAGTATTAGTTTGTGTACCTGGAGTAACTAAGACTAAATCAAGTTGTTTTCCAACACCATGCTTTTGTTCTAATCTTTTATTTTCATTAGGAAAAAAAAGACCAAAGGTAGCTTTACCTATGGCTTTCTTAAATCTATTTAATTCTAAATTTTTCATAACTAACTATTTAAGGTTATTTTTAAAATGTCAGTAACATCTTCAGTATCAAATAACTGATAGTTACCATCTAAACCAAGCCATATAATAACTCTTCTACTTACCTTAACTCCTACTTGTTCAAGAAGAAGTTGGTAATAAGAAAGCTGGATTACATAGTGATTTAATGGCATATCCAATAAATGACTAAAAGGACCTATCATAGTTTTACCCATGTAATTCTTAAACAAGTCTTTGTTAGTCTTGTAATCAGCAATTATATATGTTTGTGTTTTAGTGTCAAATAGGATAATGTCTGCTGTACCTGCAAAGAGATGCTTGAAGTGGTACATTCTAAGTTCAGCAGCAAGGGGAAGAATGTGTTCTGGGACATCTTGCCAGAACTTTACAATAGCTTCTTCTTGTGGACAAAAAGGTTTCAAGTTTCTATTAAACTGATAGACTTCTCCAAAGTTGTGAACCCTGTGTCCTCTATCTCTAGACTCTTGATTTATAGCTGCCCATTGGGCAAGAATTTCTTCTGTAGTTACTCCTGCTTTAGCAGCAGAATATGGAGCAACTTGTTGAGCATTAAAATGCTCATAAAACTTCCCTATTAAAGCAGAAACTGATTTACTTATAGGTTGACCTTCAACATAGTATCTATGCTTCTTTTCTTCAAAAGTCAAGTTACTAAAAGGTTTCTGTATCTTTGTTAATAATTCCATTTCACAAAGATAATAAAATATGTATTATATTGTGGACTTGGTAATTATCTTTTTTACCTCTCCTATAACTGCAAATAATTTTTTTCTAATATCAAATCCTGCCCTTTTAAAATTCTCAAAAAAGATTGAGTAAAATTCTATAGAACAACAAAAGCCAATGAAAACTAAAGTAATAGTCATGTGTTGATCACTAAAACTATCAAACTTAAAACTCTTAATAATAAAGACTTTTTCTATTCCCCATACAGCAAGAATAGCACTAGCATAAGTAAATGCTTTTACTCCGGATAACTTTAATTTTTCTGAGGATATTAAACTTTGTTCTTTAAGACTTGGGTCTGTCTTTTCAGCTTCTTGTTTTTCTTTCCAAGAAGCAAGAATACCTGTGATAAAATCTAAAGCATAAAATCCAATTAAAAGATAAATGGCTTTTTCTGTATTTGTCATAGCAGAAGCAGCAACCACTGTTCCTGTAGCTATTCCTGTCACAGGACTTGAAGACATTGTTTTCAAACTAATTCCTAGTTTAACAAAGTACTTAATGTAAAGAGATAGCCAATTCATAGCACAACATTTTATTATAATTAAAGGGTATAAAAGAGTTCTCATAGTGTGAACTTTGAGTTACAAATATATGATTATTTTCCTTGGCCTCTATAAGCTTTTTTGTAGTTCTTAGAACTTTTTAAAGAAGAGCTTTTACTTTTTGCATGAACACCAGGTCTTGCTACTTTAGGACTTGGTTCAAATGTTGTTGAGTTTACTTTACTTGCCATGATCTTGATTAATTAAAAATTTTGACTTTAATCCATTCTCTGTCATGTAAGCTAACAAAGCAGCTCCCATAACTCTTATAGTATTAACTGTGTCCGGGTTATCTATAACCATCCCTAAAAGATTATACTTAGTGTCTAACACAACTGAAACTAACCAGCCAATAAATACTGAATACTCTTTTAAAAAGAGTTTTGCTTTTTCTAAAAGCTCTAATACATTAAATGTTGCCATTACTATAAATATTAAATTAGTGGACTATTTTAACTACATCTCCTGTTCTATACATTCTCCCCACAGGTAATCCTGCTGAAATAGCTGCTGCATTATCTGCATGCTCTATTAATGTATATTGACCAGGTATATCATTCATATAAGCCACTACTCCAGACTCATTTTTAAAAGTAGCAGTTCTGTTAGAAGTAAGAGTTTGGAAACTAAAACTAAAAGTAAAAACACCTTTAATATATGCCCAACCACTTTCACTTATAGTAAACATAACATTGCCCAGTCTACTTTTAAACCACATTCTACCTTTATCAGCATAGATTTTAGCATAACCAAAAGGAGCAGTAAAGTCATCCCAAAAGCCTACCTCTTCTATGTAAGCACCTCTTGTAGGTGCTTGATCTCCTTCTCCTAAAACACTGTCAAGATCTTGAATAGGTAATGAATTATTTAACTCATCTTGAGTTACATAAGGACTACTTCCATCTTCCCCATCATTTACAAAGTCAGAAGTATTAGTAGGTTTATTAAGAATGTATCTTCTTCCTCCTGTAGCATTCCAATCAGTTTGCTCTTCAGCAAGTAGATGCCCTTCTCCTAAATCTAACCAATAGGTAGTACTAAGAGGAGATATTCCATCATTGTCAAATTTACATTTATAGACATGCCCATTCCAAAATACATAAGTACCTGCAGTATAAGGATTACCTGTAGCAACAGAATGATTTGCTGACCACTCTGTAGCCACTAAAGGACAGTTCTCATCTGATTTAGCCATAAGACATCTAACATACCCAAAGAGTGTGTTGATGTCTTTTCTGATTTTTTCTAAGTCTAATAAGGCCATTATGGTACAATATTTAAAGGTGATGATAACCAACCAGTAGCAGTTTTTATAAACAGTTTACCTCCACCAGGTTGATTAGGTGCAAAGACTTCTTCTCCTGCTTGTAAGAAAGGATATAGTGTGGTTAAAGTAGCTGCATCCAAAGTAGCTACAGTAACATTAACTCTTGGATTGTCAAGTATAGTGCTTGCATCTGCCAAATTAAATTGAACTCCATTAGTAAAATAAGTGTTAGGTAAAGCTTCCATATTCCAAAAAGCTTTTCCACCTGCAGCAGTATTACCTAAAAAAGTAAATTTGTAATTACCATTAGGTACAGCAAGGTAAAAAGACTCCCCTTCATCTATACCAAAAGTAGTTAAAAACCCTGTAGAAATAGGAGTACCAGAAACAGGATCTGCTGATATTTGAGAATTAGCTTGAATATAAAATCCTATATTTTCTAATCTTCTAGAAAACACAATTACTTCTTTTCCTATTTGAGTTGTATTAGGGAGATAAACACAAGCTGTTTTACTTCTTGAAGTGACTATGTTATAATCATAAATAAGTTCTTCACCTGGTATGTTGATAGCTGCAATACTACCTACTGTTTTATTAGCAACAGTACCCCCTAAGCCATTTAATACCCAAGAGATAGTGTATTGCTTAGTAGGATCTAAAGGTACACTTTGACCTCCAATAAAATTTAACTCTAAACTTAAGACTGAAGGAGATACAAAACCATTAGAGAATGTTACTTCATATACAGCAGTAATATTATTGTTACCTACTTGAGTAATTTGAAGGAAAGCAGGAGAACTTGAATTGTAATCTAAGCCATCTAAGATAGATAACCAAGCAAGATAATCTCCTCCAAAAGTTGTTTGATTAAGTACAAGAGTTGATATAAGGTTTAATTGGTTTATGTTAACACAAAAATAGTTTGCTGATGGTGCACCTACAAAATTAGTAGTTGTTAAATATTGCCATCTTCCTGAATTAGAACCATCATTACCTGCAAGACCTGTAGGTCCTTGTGGACCTGTAGCACCTGCATTAGCAAGTAATATCCAACAACTAGGATTCATATCAGGAGTTTCACATTCATAAGTAGTTGAAGATTCACAGTTCATAAAGTAAGAAGAGCCATCATAACTTACAGCATCAAATTGATCATAGATTACACAAGGAACCCAGTCTCCTACCCAATTTAAGTTTTGAAATGTAATTAAACCATCTACTCCAGGAGGACCTTGTATACCAGGAGTTCCTGGAGCACCAGGAGGTCCTTGAGGTCCTGTAAACTGATTAGTGTCACAACAGAATAATCTGTGTAATATACTTTCTAATTTGCTCAATCTTTCTTCTAACCCTGCCATGACTTTGTGTTTTATGTTGTTTAAAAATAGAGGTTTCTAGGGGCATCTAACTTATCTCCATCACCCTAAAAGGGTTTCTAGAGACATCTAACTTATTCTCATCAGAAGGTAAGTCCTTTCTAAGAACATCTAACCTGCCCCCATCACCTACTATGTATGTTTAAAATATATTCTTGTTGTTTGATATGGAACACCATTAAATTCTGCACTAATTGATTGTCCAGGAACTGTACTATAACTTACTCCAACTAAAGGTTTAAATTCTAAAAGCATTTTTAATCTTCCTAAAGGAGCACTTAGATAAGTATTACCTCCTACAGTTATTTCAATATGAAATTGAAGATAAACAAAAGCTTTAGAGAATAATTTTAAAGGAGTTAATTGATGATTATGTCTTTTACATCCTCTTGTCTTTAAAAGAGGATATGTATAATTTGCACTAAAAGTAGAACTTGATTGAAATGATCTAGAAGTTCTAAAGTAATGTTCTTGACCAAAATCAATTACTTGATAACTAGCTTGTATTGGCACTCTTGTCAATCTTACTGTATCATTATCTTGACTAAATTTATAACTTCCTCTACTCCAACTAACTTCAGGATAACCAGGAGTTCCTGTGTTAGGTGCTTTTTTCATACTAGGAGTATACTTTGAAATTACAAGAACTGGATTATAATTAGCAATAGTTGAAAAGTCTTTCACCTTTACTCCTAAGTTATAAATGTAAGCCTCTATTAATTTTTCTTCTACATAAGTTGAACTGTTGCCATCAAAAAATTCTGGGTGTTCTACACTTCCTGCATTTTCTACAGGTTTTCCATAACCTACAAATCCATTTCTAGTATGTTGGTTATTAGTCACCCCTAGTGGCATATCAGCAGGAACTCTTGTGTAATCTTGAATAGTTCCTTTTTTCCAATCAAAAGACATCTCTAATTGATTCAATAATTGAGTAGGAGTAGCTTGTAAAACAGATCCCGGAATTGGGAAAAAGTTATAAGCTTTATTAGAATAGTTGATACCAAATACAGAAAGACCTGTTGGGTAAACAAAGTTAGAAGGTATTAACCCTGGCTCTCCAGGATAACTAGGTTCTTTCCATTCCCATCTAGTTTGTTGTTGAGCACAATAAGCAATCATACCTTTAAAATAAGTATAAGCCAAGTTATTACCTGGTCCTAGATTAGCTAAAGCAGCTTGACTTGCAAAGTATACTTTACCATCTAAAGGCACTTGAGCAGGCACTCTTAGTCCTGCAGGTATGTCATTTATTGAACTCATAACTTCATTATTTTTAGTCTTACAACATAAGGTTGCATATTGTTGTGAGGTTGTCCTCCTCCTTTATTAGCAATAGGTGGAGTCAATACTCCATTATTAGGCCCCCAGTTTCCTTGAGCAGTAGCTGTAAATTCATCATTAGATCCTCCACTACTGTCATCATCTTGTTCAGTTCCATATAACCAATCATGGTTATGTATAGGCATTTCACTTTCAAGTAAAGTGTGGCTTGTTGCTCCTGCTGTAGCATTTAGCACAGGATAAGAAGCTCCCCAAGCAACAACAACTCTACCATCATCAGGAGGTGTACCATTATTACCATTACAAATTGCCCAACCTGCTCTTTCTCCAATACCAAAACCTGCATTAGGTCCTGATTGAAGAAAATAAGTTGTCATATAAGTTGGAGTACAAAATACTTCTTTTATGTCTCCTCTAAGCCAAGGAGAAGCAGTGGCAGCTAAAGATATAATATAAGGGTTTCCAGCAGTACCATCACCAGAAACACTAATTCCATTTCCAGCTTGGATTAAAGTATTATAGAAAGTAGCATTGAATTGAATTTCATCTCCTACCTGGTTAATACTAATAGCAGGATTCATAGATTTAAAGGTTCTAAACTCATGCAATTTAGTAGAAGCATTCACTCCTTTATATCCTTGAGAACCTGTACCTACATTAACTCCTGGTCTACTTTCTATGTATATTTCATTTAAGCTAGTAGTTATTAATAACCCCACACTAAGAAATGTTCTAAACTGATGAGCATTAGTAGGAATATCAAATCCCTTATACCAAGGGGCTCCAATACCTACATTACTCATGTTCATGTTTTGAAGAACATAGAAGAAATTAAAAGTTCTGTTTGAATAATCAAGACCATTGACAACTAAAGAAGAAGGATAAGTAAATCCTACTGGAAGTAAACCTACTTCTCCAATAGAACCTTCTCTCCATTCATATCTTCTTTTCTCAGCTACACAATATACTATCATACCTTCATAATAAGTGTAGGCTAAGTTACTAGCAATCCCCAAGTTCATTAAACTTGCTTCATCAGCTATGTAAAGCTTGGCATCAAGTGGAACCTGAGCAGGTACTAATAACCCTGTAGGTATATTGTTTACTGTACTCATTAGGTTAATTTTTTAAATTTAAAGTAAATATTACCAAAGCTATATGGGATCTTAGATACAAATAGAGCAAGACTCATAGTGTTATCATAATACACATCAAACTCATCAGTAACATCATTATTTAAACTATCTGTGATAGTGAAATTTTGTATTTGAGTAGGCATAATTCCAAAACAGATTCTACCTACTTGAGAATAACCTACTATGTGCCCTGCTTCAAAAATAGCAAAAGGTAAACTTGCTTTAGCTGCAATGTAAGCTGGGGATAGTTGAGGGATAACTTCAGTGATAGTATCATCTGTGTTATCTAGTTGCCAATAGTAAACCATACTTCCTTGTTCAAATTGTTCAATTATATCTGCAGGATCAACTCCTAATTTTTTAATACATTTTGCAATCTTATCAAACTTGTATTTAGTTGTGATGTAATTACCTTCTTCAAAGTCAGTAGCCATGTAGAAATCTTTATAGTAGAAAGCTGCATAGTAGTAACTTAGTATTTTTAACATAGGTTCTTTTACAGAAGCAGAACCAAATACTTTTTCATGGATAATAGTGCAAATTACTTGATCAGTAAAGTCACACACTGTATCTTGGGCAATTAACTCAACATAAGGTTGATATAAAGGGTAGTTTACAGAATTGAAAGCAAAAGACTTCATGAAAGCACTAAGGTAATCTTGACATTCATTACACTCTGCACAGTCATCACACTTAGCACAACCACATAAAAGTCTTTCAGCATCAGCTATAAAAGACTTAAGTAAGTTCTGAAAATACTTGACATTAAAGGAATCATTACCATTTAAAGTAGAAAGATTGATAGTATAGTTTCCATCAGTTACAAAGTTAATAGTAACAGTCTCTCCAGGAGAAATTACTCCTGTAGATATAGAGGAACTTGCATCACAAGAATTTTTTACTATCTCATAATTCATGTCTATACTCTCTTCATTTTTAAGAGTATGGACATCTTTATACTTTATGTATGTGTAATTCAGTGCCATAACAAATATATTTATTAGGTTCAAATATACAAAAAAATAAAAAACATCTCTATAAAAATAGAGATGTTTTATCTAATAGCTTTTTTCCTTAATTAACGTACTAGTGATAATTCTGGAGTATTTGTAATAAATGCATCCAAGAATCTAGTAAGTGAATCAGCTAAGTCACAGTCATCACACTCATAAGCAAAAATAGTGCTTAAAGGATTACTGTACTCCATCCACCCTGATTCAGAAGTTTGGTTATACTCCAAAATAATTTGGTCATAATTTCTATTCTTATCAGCTAAGTAAACAATATTGCCATAAGCAGTACCGGTTACTTGAGACAATTTGTAAGGTCCTGAACCTGCCCATCCTGAAGCATGGTATTCTTTTTGCTGAATGTTAACTCCTGTACCTTCTGCATAAGTAGGGTACTCATTAACAGTAGTTGCACCTGAACATCCAAAACCTTCAATTAAAGAAACAATTAAAACTGTTTCTAACAATTTGTAGTAGTGTAAGTTAACTTGGCAGAAAGACCCAATAGAAAGTGGTTGACTTACTAATTGGAAATCAGCAAATACTAAAGCAGCAGGAACTGCAGTAGAGTTGAACACAATTAATTGTGCAACATCAGCATCAGTCATTACATCTCCAGTAGCATAGTTCTGAGAAACTCCATGAGTAGCAATAGTCAAAGGCTGTCTTGCAACAGGCTGAGCAAATACTAAACCTGATTCATCAGCATTGATGTTAGCTATAAATAGCTGAGTCAATACATTAGCATCTAAGCTACCACATCCTTCAGCACAATCATCACAGCAAGGAGTTTTAACCATGTAAGCTTTGCTAAATTGGTTATACCCTTGAATTCTATTGATTTTTGCATTACGGAATTCTACTCTTACTCCATACTCAGTATCACACTCAGCTTTGAAGTTACCTACAGTTACTACCATAGGAGAACCTTGTGTACAAAGTTTAGTTGTATAACCAACTACACCTTGTCTTTGGATTACTTGACCTGCAGAAGTTCTGTAGTCAGTATTTCCAGCTTCATTTTCATAAGCTAAAGCAAAGAAAATATTCTTTGGCATTGGGCTTGTGAATTGATCAATAGCCAAATTAGTGTCTGCATCAAATGCACCTAATTGACCAACATTCAAATTTTCCACAGTCACACCTTGACCTGGCTCTAAGAGGTTACAGTCATTAACTGGTAACACTCTAAAAACATCATTGTTACGATTACTCATAGCTTTTTGTTATTTAATTAAACAATCTGATTAAAACCTAACTTTCCTGCCTTAAGCTGAAAGTCTGAAGTTGGAACTTCACTTGCTGCAAGCATCACTGCTATATCAACTATCTCTCTGTGTACATGAGCTGGGAGGTCACATTGCACTGTACCTGTCAAGATAACCCCACTTAAGTTTGCATAAGAACCTCCATTGAAGTCCTGAGCATTATGAAAGTAAGGCCATGTTCTGATATATGTTAGTTTAGCTTCATCTATTGTAAAGGTACCATCTGTATAAGATTGAATTCCTTGGTCTGTATAAACACCATTGACTTCTCTCCACTCAAAGTTACCATTGTAAAATGTACTCTCTTCAAACAAGTCTCTGTGCTCTCTAATGTAGAGCACAGCTTCTTGAGACTTGCAGTTCTTTTTTGATAATCTTACTCTACATCTTACAAAGTACAAGTAGTCTGTAGGCAAAGAGATTATGTTATTAACTACTGGAATCCAAGTCCCAGGTTTAACAATACTCTTAATATCATCAATGATTCTCTGACTAGATTCAAAACCAAGACCATTTTCAGTTTTAGGATTTGACACTTTTTTAACAAACAGTTCAGCAGCCTCATTTAGTAACCAATCAATTTCAGGTACTAACAAGTTTCTGTTCTTCTGACTATCTATTTTATTAAACTTCCTTTTGAAGTCATAGTGCATTTCCCTAGTGGTCATAGCTCTTAGTTATTAATCTTAGACAATATCATCATTTTAATATCCTGATTTTCTTCCTTAGAAAGGTATTCAGCCACCTCTATTTCATCAATTCCTAAAGGAGAATCCATGTGATAGATTCTTTGTCCTTCTCTTCTTAATACTGATTTTTGTAATGCTTCTAAAACAAGAGCATGTGATGCTAATTGTTTTTTATCTAAATTCAAGTATCTCAAAAATTCTCCGGCATCTTTTTGAATAATCTTATCTAACTCTACAGCAACAAAGTCTGCAGATTGGTTCTTCATATTCTTGCCACCTAATACCAAAATAAGTTGAACTTTTCTGTCTAGACTTAATTTTGAACCTTCAATAATAGCAGTATTCTTTTGTTCTACTTTACTTGCTAATACTTGAGCTTGTTCTGCTTCATCATAGATAACATGAGTAGCTTCTGGCCATACTCCTTGCTCATACTCTGCCATAGAATTAGCAACATACTTGCTAGCTTTCATAATTCTGATCTTGATAAAGTCAATAGAATTATCTGAATCAAAGAACATTGTGTTGTTTTCTAATTTGACTACTGCCATATTAGAGTCCCAAAATGGGTGAGGAGCATCTGAATTGTACTGGTCTGATAAATCATACTTAGTACCTTTTTTAGCTAACTCTTTAATATCTTCTGCAGTTAGACCTGTGGCATACCTCATGGTATTACCATCTACTAATGCTTGAATTTTTTTTGGTCTTGTGAAAGACTCTTGACCTGTCTTGTTGTGCCACTTCTTGTGCTCAATAGGTCTGACTTCAACTTTTACTGATGCCATAATTTTTTCTCTTTAAATTAATGAACTTGTTTTTTAGGAGATTACCTTACTCCTTATACCACCAAAAGCTCCTGTGTTAGAGGAGCTTTGTGGAATAGTATAGGGATTAGTTTCTTGATAAGATTAACTCTCCACATTTAGTGATGTCATGGATATGAATACCACAAGACTTCTCAACATGCATTTCATAGTATGAACCAGAGTGAGCAGAGCTACCTCCATTTTTAGGACCATAAGGACCATACATACCTTCAACATAAGTAAATGCAAAACCATCTTTCTTGTTCATGATCTTGATGTTAGAGTTTTTAGCTTCTCCTGAGAAATCTAAGAATGTGATTCTTTGAGACTCAATAGGGAAACCTGTAACTTCATCAATTTCAAAGTTAATCTCTCTGTCATCATAAAGAGGATTGTGGATTAACTCAAGAGATGCACCATTTGCCATGTTGTATTTCACAAATTGGTAACCTGCTTCAAGTGCATTAGTGTGAATTGAACTTGTAACTTTGTTAGTATACACTTCAATGTTTTTAATGAAACCTGATTTGTTTTGCCAATCTTGGATAGCTCTGTGGAACTGTAACATACCATACTCTCCTGTGAAACCTTTAACCTGTCTTCCTTGACCTGGTTTAACTCTAGAGTAGAAAATATCTTGTAAGTACTCTTCAATTAACTTAGCAGTCAAGTGAGAATATCTATGTTGATGAGAATCTTCTAATTGCTCTTGAATTCCAGGACCCATTCTTACTGGTCTACCATTAGCTCCTAATACAGTATCAGCAGATCTTGAATACCAATATCCTCTTTCTACCTCTCTGTACCATTGTTGCCAATATTCAACTTCAGCATATCTCATCCATGAGTTATGATAAGCACCTTTAGAATCAGGAATAGCTACTGCTAATACTTCAGTTGAAGCATAGTCAGTGATACGGTATTCTTTTCTATACTTAGACATTCTATTACGGAAAGCAATAGGTAAGCTGAATACAGTAGAACCTGATTGTTCTGCAGCTTCTTCATATTGAGAGAATAGTTTACCCCATTGTTGTCCTGGATTCAAATACTTAACAGGCATAAATGCTTGTGGGTCATCTGAGTTCATTCTAACAGTGTAGACTGTTCCATCTCCATGTTTCACACCTTGATTTTGGATTCTCACTTGGTATTTCTTGTTAGAAGTACCCGGCATGATAACATCCCCTGGTAAATACCAGTTCTCATCAAGTTTAATTTTAAATGTTTTTTTGAATTTCCCTGGAGTATTGTTACCCTGAGCTTCAACATTTTCTACAACAACTAGAGGTCTAGTGTTGGCACCTTTCAATTCCCATTCCCATTCTGTGTTACCAATAGTCTCTTCAGTCTTGGAGTTACCCATCAACAATGAAGACATTGGGTTGTCAGAGTAATAGTTCTGAGCAGAAAAAAGTTTGTCCATTTCTCCTAAGATACGGTGTGGTTTAGCAATCAAAGCTGCTCCCAAATGGGATTGCTCAGTCATGTTGGCATTCCACTCCGTCTCTTTTACAAGAAGTCTACTTCCTAATGTAGCCATTTCAATTTAGTTTAAAGTTAATAATTGTTTTTAAATATTTAGTCTATCATGTCCCAGACTGCTTTCTTCTGTGGTTTGTGACCTCCACTAGATGAACTTGTTATAGTTTGTGTCTTATCAGCTCTCTGAATTTCATCTTTGATTCCTCTTGCTGCTGCTGTTTGTTTCTTTCTTTCAATAGCACTGAAATCAAAATCTGACTTTAAGAGTTTAGCTAAAAGAACAATCTTGTCTTTATCTGCCATTACTTTAAAAAGATCAGCTTGCATTTCACTTACAAATCTACCATCTTGTAATTCTATAGTTGGCTCTGAGATGTAAGTAGGAAGAACTGTTTTATCTTGTTTAGAGATTGGCAATCCTCCTGCATCTTCTAAGCTATTGATATGAGTAGTGATGTTACTCTTATAATCTCTAGCTGCTTTCTTCTTATTATCTAAGACTTGCTTTTGTCTTTCAACTTGGCCTGCAGTCTCAGCTTCTTGTTCAGCTACAATCTTATCAAAAGATTTTTTAGCTATACCTTGAAGTTTATCTTTCTCCTTCAAGAATTCAATCTGGTCATTTATATACTCCTGGTCATAACCTTGAGTTTTTAAATCCATAGTGACAGCAAGAACTTGAACATCTTCATTAGTTATATCACTATTTTTATTAATGCCTGATGTTGCATGTTGCACCATCTTACCTAATAAATCTCCCACATCTCCTCCTTTAGAGGCAAACTTGATAAGTTGTTTTAACTCATCAGGTAATTCTTTTATAGTAGATTCTACTTCTTTTTCTAAAGCTGCTTCCCAAGAATCTTCAATTAGATTCTCAGCATCTTCATCTGACAAAGGTTTCTCAGGGTCTTCCTCATACTCTACTAAACCTCTTTCTTTTAAAAAAGCTAAAGTAGTCTTAGGACTTACTACTGATGCAGGTTCTCCTTTACCAGGGTCTGCTCCTTCATTTTCATCTTCATCTCTTTTTGAAGTTGGTGAAAAAGTTTCAAATTGCTTATCTACTAATTCTTGTTCTTCTTTTTCTTGGGCAATTTTTTCTTTGACTGCTTCTACTTTAGCAGGGTCTTCTACATCATCCTTTTCAACTGATGTAATTACATCCTCTACTAAATTAGTTTCTCCGAAGAAATCATGCTGTTGAGAAGCTTCTTCCCAACCTCCAAATTGATCAATGGTTTTCTCTGTTCCACTCATAACTGTGACAAATTTAAGTTTAATTATTTAATAAATTACATTTCAAAAATGAACTCTTCTCATTTAAAATGTAATAGCTTTTATTTTGAATTTGCTCCTTTTTGAACTAATTCTTTCTCTTTTAATTTATTTTTTTCTTTGGCATCAGAGATTTGAAAATCCAACTTTCTGTTTTCTCTCACTTCTTTTGACCTTTGAATTTCAGCATCTACTCCATTTCTAGCTACCTCAAGTACATCAGGGATTCCATCATCATCTACATCTTTATTAGGATCAAATCCCATAGAAAGCATAGCTTGTTTTTGAATATCCTTATTTCCTTTAGCTTCAATTTGCTCCATCATATTACCATGTTCAATAGACATTTTCTCTCTTTCCCAATCTTGAGCTTTTTGTTGAGTCTCAGCTTTAGCTTTTTCTGCAGCTTGTGCACTAGCTTGTTCTCTCTCTGCTCTTAATTCTTCAGATACAAGTAATGCTTCTTCAGCTTCTTGTATAGAATCTTGTTTAATAACTTTAAGGACATCAGAAAGCTCTATCTTTTGGTTTTGCATTGCAGCATGAGCAAGTTGCTGAATAGTTTGTTTAATCTCTTCTGACATAGAAGAGTCTTCCATAAATAAGCCTAATGTGCTTTCATCAAGAAGGTTAATATCCATCAATAACATTTCTTGTGACATATCATCAAGAATATAACTGATGTGTTTTTTATCTGAAGTAGCATAAGTTACCTTAGCTAAGTCAAGTAAACCTTGAAGTACATTTCTTTTAATACAGTTGTGTAAGTCAAAGTATGGCTCCAGCATGTGTGAAGTCTGCACAAGGTTTTGTTGGTTATTTGAAACTCTTTCAGATACTGAAGTCTGTCCAAGAACAGGGTCAGTAATACCTACAGACTTACCACATTTTTGTTCAAGGTAGTCAGCAAGTTGAATATACTTCTGAATATCAGAAGCTAATGAAAGATCTAGTGTTTTAGCAATAGTGTTTACATCACTTTGGTTCATTCCCTCTTCATCAGGGTTGTACCACATGAAAGGAGTACTTTCAAAGAAGTACTGCCATTTCTTAAGGTCTATTCCAGAGTCAGTAGGGATAGCATTGATGTTCATTAAGATTTTCTTACCTTTATCTGAAGCTAATAAAAGCTCAAGTCTATACATTACTATGTTGTAATAGTACTGATAAACTTTCATTCTATCCATTACAGATGTAGGTTGAGAGTTGGTATTATCATAGATGGCACCATAATAAGGTAAGGTGCATTTGTAAATGTTATCCGGATCTTTAAATTGGCCTGGCACAGGTCTCATTTCTTTGTAGATGTGCATTCCAATTTTATAACCTTCATAAACTTCAGGAAGCCATTCCCAGGTGATTTTAACATCACCCATAGCTTTGTTAAGTTTATAAGACTCATCTACCATAAACTTAGTTTGAAGAATCCCATCTTCATCAATGTAATCTAACCAACCTACTTTTCTAAGTCCTTTAAATACACAGTGAAGAACTCTGATTGAGTTCTTATCTTCATAGGTAAGATACTCATCAAAGTTGAATAGGTTATCATGTACTCTCTGAGTAATGTGGTGATTATAGTTTCTCCAAAGAGTATCAATCTCTTTGTCATCTAAATCAAAAGTCTGTACAATTTGAGAAGGGTGCATTCTGTATTCTGCTGCTGCCCATTCCCCTTGTTCAATGTAATCAAGGTCTGAAGCTTTATCACAAGAAAATCTAACAGGGTTTACAACTTTCATTGCAGGTTCTCCATTAATAATTCCTAACCAATATACTTCATAAGCAGAAAGTAATCCATGCTTCCAACCATTATTAAATTTCTTTCTTACATCTAACTTTTTAATAAGATAGTTTAGCAACTGTTGTCCTTGAACTTCAGCAGGATCTCTGTGGTCCCTTTTCATGTAAGCTCTTACTTTCTCTGGAGTTTTTTGCTCAATCTCAGCTTCAATTTGTTGCTGGATTTCTTGCATTTCTTGCTCAGTAAGTTCTCTGCCTTTCATTTCAGCTTGATACTTAGCTTCTGCTTCTTGTCTAATAGGAGCCATAATAGATTCTACAACATACTGTTTGATTCTATTAGTTTCCTCTTCTACTTTTCTATTAGAAGCTTCTCTATTGGTGGCCATTACTCTGTACCCAAAAGGTCTTTTCATTTCCATACCAATAAGAGCTTTTACTCTATAAGAGCAAATATCTCTGTTTGCCATTTGAGCTGGCATCTCTCCTTGATCAGCTCCATAAGGTGTAGCTACATAAGCAAAATCTGAAAGGTCAACAATGTTATTAAAGAGGTCATAATTAACCCTCATTCTTTTGTACTCATTAACTCCTCCATATCCTATAGATAAGAAGTTAGCTTTAGTATCATACATGTCAATCTTCTCTCTGTACCAAAGAAAGTTTTGAGATTCTTTATCATTTCTACTGAGTCTTTCAGTAGAATAAGATTTAGGTTGAGTAACAGGTTGATTCATCTCTCTAAAATATAAGTAATTACAAAAGTAATAATTAATTTAGTCTTTGTAGTAAGTTCTTACTATTATTTTTCTGATACATAGTACCCATCATGTCTAATAGCTGTTTTGCTTTTTGATTTCCAGCAGACTTAGGTTGGTACTCTTTACCATGTAAGTCTTCTTGGTCTTGGAACATTACTTGCATAAGTGCCATAACCCTATCAAAGTTACCTTTTCTATTGTAGCCAATTAGCTCTTCAAGTAGTCCTATAGAATAGATTTGATCTAAAGCTCTAATTGGAAATCCTTCATCATCATAATCAAGTGTCTCTAATAACCAAGATTTAATATACTTTTCACCTGCATCTTTAAGTTGGTCTATCATGTGACACCCATAAAGTCTATTAACTTTAGAATTCTTCACATTCTTCTTAATAACTTCATCAGGTTGATAAGCTAAGTAGTGTAATTGTTTTCTTCTTCTGAAGTAATCCTTAACATGGGTCACCTCATTTTCATGCATAATAGTAGTATTGTAAAGCTCTGCAAATAATCTACAAATGTAGTTTACATCATCAGCTTCTCCAGGTCTACCTACATACTCTGCTACAATTATTCTTTTGGTTCTCTCTCCAATAATCACTGACTTGTATACATAGACAGCAGCTAAGGAAGAACCTTGTGCTTGTCTATAAGGGTCATATCCAATTTTATAAGCATTTCTTTGTGGCACTTCAGCAGGGTATTCATAGATTACAGGACATCCTTCTAGTGAAGTATTGTCTGGTTTCTGTCTATAAATTACATTGGCAGAGCCATCTAATATAGGTTCTGCTTTAACTTTCTTAGACTCATAGTCATAAAATAGTTTGACAGGAGTCCCCATAATCATGTGCAAGTTCTTGGCTTTGACAATTTCAAGTTGTCTTTTAAGTTCAAGAACAGGAAAGTTATTTGTGGAAACCATACCAAAGGCTTCAAAAGGGCCCAATGGTTTTTCCTGCATTCTCTGTTGAATATCAGCAGAAGTAGCTCCATTATCTAATAAAAGCTTTCTGTTAGCAAGTTCTACTTGTTTAGCTCCTTCTGTGTCTGAGTTACCTTGGGCATCATAGTACCCTTCCATATTCCAGTTAATAGGGTGGAAGAAACCACACTTCATATCCTCAGAGTCTTCATCCCAAATGTTTTGGAAAGGAAGCATACCAAATCTAAGTGGGTTAGAGTGCATCTCAGAATAATCTGCAGTACCACCTTCCATATCTCCTGATGTACCAAACACAGTAATCATACCTGTCTTAATGTCCCCTGCCATTACACAGTCTTCAGTTGCTTTATATGCTCCTTTTAAAAGACCAGGTGAACCAAATGCTCCTGATTCTTCAAAGATTACATCTCTAGCATCTTTACCCCTAGCAGCATCTGCATTGTCTTTAAATGTAAGAGCCATTATCTCAGATAAGAAACCTACTTCAATCTTAACCCCATTTCTGTATTCAACAGTTGAGGCCTTGACATGGTCCATCTTATCTACAACATCTTTAGGATAAACCCAGGCAGTGTTGGCATTAATAAAGTTGAGGTAGTTAGATGCCATTGTAAAGATACCTTTAGGGTAAAGAAATTTCTTTTCATAAGCACCAAATATAGTAAGAGCTTTAGGATAACATAGGTAGTTCTTAACAGCAATAGCTGCATTCTTATAAGAGTACCCCTTTCTTCTAGACTTACCTACAATAAGATTATATCCTCCTGTTAGGTAATTAGCTTCTATTTTTACTTCAAGTTGAAGTCCTGCAAATAGTTTTTCTAAAGCTTTTTTATGAGCTTCAGCTTCCGGCATAGTCTTAGCATGGAATTTGCAGGTTTCTACAAATTCTGTCTGCACTCCTAAACCATCAACTATACCATTGAAGGCAATTTCTCTTGCCCAGAAGTAATTGTAATCTCCATCCCAAAAGTCAGGGAAGTCAGTTACTTTAGAAGATTTTTTAAGGGTTGTGTCCTCTACTTTTAAGATAGGACAAAAGTTTAAATAGAAATAATGGTCACCGGTAATCTTTACTCCACCTGAACTGTAACCACTAATGATTCTATTTCTTTGTTCTTGCCAATAGGAATACCAATCAGGAGAACCCCAAGGATCTAGACAGTAAGTACCATACTTCTGAAACTTCCTAGCTTCTTCTCTGAATACCTCTGTGTTTATCCAAATCCCATCAGGGTTTCTAATTGATCCTAGTTGACTCATATATTATGTAACAATGTTTTTAAGTCTGTACAAAGTGTGAGCAATTAATTGAGACATCTCATCAATTTGATTTTGAAGAAAAGTTTCTTTAATGTTTGCTCTTTCAACTTGAATAGCATTGTATAAACCTTTGAAATAAACCAAAGGATTAGCAATAACTTCTGACTCATCTACTTCTTCAAGAGTAAAAGAGTCATCAATACCCATTGAAGTCTCAATGTAAGTGTCAATTAAATCTCCTACTGAATCATAGAAAATACTCATAGCATTATGAGTTGCCAAGGTTTTATCCTTTTGTCTTAAGTGTGTAAGGTGAGCATCAGTTCTAGCTTTAAGCAATAAAGCAGGAATAGTTCCTCTTGTACCTTTTGTTGATTTAGAAGAAGTCATTTCTTCCATATCATCATCTTCTAACATAGATGCTAAGTTCTTTGACATGTTTTCTAAGGTTTAAATTAGTCTAATAGGTTTGTGAAAAACCCTTTCTCAGTAAGGTCTTCAGGATTTTTCTTAGCTCTATCATGAGCTTTGTTGATTTCATCTTGGGTGAAAAGAATACATCTTTCATTAGACCCATCTGCATCTTCTACTTGCACTGCAATATAAGATGTTGCTGAACCAAACTTTCTGTCTGTATTATCAACCTCAATTAATCTGCCTTTTACTACTTTTGCCATAATATTTTGATTTAAGTTATTAAATAATAAAGTGTAAAGATAAACAATTATTTTAAACTTGAAGGGTCTGCAAATGGACTAACTACTTTTTGTCCTTTCTTTTTAACCTCCTCAAATATCTCATTATCAACTTTATCTCTAAGAGTATTAAGGTTTTCAAGGACTCTAGAGGTATCATTTAAAGCTGAGGTAATATCTTTGGGCTTATAGATTGGAGCCCCTGTTCTAAGATTTACATCTGCCATAGTAAATGTTGTAAAGAACAACTGCATCTTTTCTGCAGCATTCTTAGCTGCCATATAGTAGTTGTAAGTCACTGAAGCTTCAGCTTGGAATTGCTTTAGCTTTTCTATACCAGCAAGAAGTAAAGGATCATCCTGGTCCCATTCTGCTCTAGTAATTATATCTTTAATAATCTTTTCTGGCCTTTGTTGTTCTGGATAACCTGAGTAAGGATTAGACTTTTGAACTGATGCCATAAACTCTATGTATGACATATCTTCAATAGCAAATCTTTTGTCTGCAGAATCATCTCTTTCCCATATCTCTCTAAAAGGAAAGATTAAAAGGGTTTCTGTACTTGGAGCTACTACTTTGCTCTCCACTGTAAATAGTAAACTCATAATTCTAGTCTTAAGTTATTAATAGTATCCATTACATGCATTTCTTTTTTCATCCCTTCTATAAAACAAAAAATCAATCCTACTTTTTGAGGAAATTTACATTCTAGTTTACACAAATCTCCAACCCCTGTAGAATAAAACTCTTTTTTTAAAGTTTCTATATACTCTTTATGTTCTTTTAATAGATCCACAATTAGACAATATTAATAATTAAAATTCTTCCTCCAAGTATAGTATACTTAATAGGTTTTGTTACATCATAAGTACTCCAATCTATTAGGCTAGGTTGAAAATCTTTATATTCTTCATTGACTTCTTTAGCAAAATTTTTAAACTGCTCTAAAGTTAGTTGTAAAGTAAGACTAGTTAAAAGTCCTTCATTTGAAGGAATACTTTCTACCAATTTTTGTATTGTTTTGAATAAACTCATAGTAAATTGTATTTTTTGGCATCTACTTCATTGATACATTTTGAGATAACTAAACCATGACTATGAAAGTCTGGTAATCCTATTACATTAACTCCTACTTGAAAGTCAATGTAAAGAGTGGTGATATACATTCTAAATTTTTTTGACATCCTCTTGTGTTTTAAATTTTAAATAATTTCTTGTAATCTGCTTCACTGTCCACCCTAAAAGGTAGGCATGTGGTTCATCATTATCTACATCTACTGTGGCCCCTATCCCTTTAAAGAGTTGGTTACATAAATGGTCTGACTCATGAGCTATTGTATCTGCAAGTTCACATTCAATATTTATCCCTTTAAATATCTTTCTGTGTCTGCCTACATTAATAACAATCATGTGATGTGCTCCTCTCATTTGGGAACAACCTAACACATTATCACTCTCATCTAAGTTTTGATGATACTTCTTATTTATTTCAGGATAATCTTTACTAAAGTCTCCTGTGATAATAATATGTAATCTTCTGCCATAGAGAGGTACATCTAAGCTTTGAGTAATCATTTAATCTTAAAGATTCCTATTGATCTGTTTAACCATCCTTTTAAGAACTTGTTGAGTTTAATGTTTGCTCTAACTAAGTTATGATAAGCAGTATTTCTGGCCTTGTATAGACATTCTTCAGTTACATACTGCATTTTCTCCCTGGTTGCAGGACCAATGATTCCATCAGCAGGGACTCCTGCACACCCTTGCATTATCCTAATTGCCCTAGCATTTCCCATGTTATAAGCAGTATCAAAATACATAAGCCTAGATTCAAGAGGTAATATAAAAGCATTAATAGCTCTGTAGTACTTAGTGTAAGCAATAGCTGCAGCTTCTTCATAAGTTGTATCTTTAAAATCATCAAAGTTTTTAAACATCTCTTTGTTATGGTTGTATGCAATACCCCACAGAGTCCAACCTCCTGAGTCTCCTGCTACATTGTGCAGACTACCTCCTGCTTTGGGGTTCTTTACACCTTCCCAAACTAAGGTTCTATTGAACACATGTTCTTTGAAGTATTCAAATTCTTTCTCTACTGTAGGGTTTGCTTTGGCTAACCTTATGTAGTCTGCTATGGTAAGTTTGTTTGCCATGTCTTAAAAATTAAAAGTTGTCATAAAATAATGTAGAATGACAGGAGCTAACAATCCACCATAAGTTCCGAAGTTAATATCTTCCCAACTCCAAGGTGCTTTGTATTTAATTCCATGATGCCACTCTTTGCAAAAATTTACTCCTCTTGCTCCAAATCCACCAATAAATATGTGGAACCAAAAAGGGGTGTCTGCAAGGTGCATATAGTTTAACATAAACCACATACAAGGAATAGTTAGCACTAAAGAGTACCCAAAATGTTTGTGATAATTTTGTTTGATGAAGTCTTTACTGAAAAAGAATTTCATATCAGAGAAGAATTTCTTAATTCCATCTCTTAGCATTGGCCAAATTGTTATTTCCATGATTATCTAGTTCTTATTGCTTTAATAGTTAATACATCAGTTAGTCCATCTTGATAAACAACATCAATTCTCTTAGTAATTGATTGAGGTCCTTGTACTTGCATAGGGATTGGATTATTACTATATGTAATAGTTAGCAATCCTTTTTCCTTATTGAAATCAGTTGTAGTACATCCACAATAAGGTTTAATGCTCTCTATGATAGGCATAGTTGAGAGAGCAATAAAAGTTACTTTTTCAGGCTTACCTGCCTTGATCATACCTAAATTAATAATGGGGTTTTTCCAGTGACTCATTACATTGTAGTTTTATGTGATATTCTTAGTTCAAATTCTCTTGGTTTAGCAGAGTTCCAATATCTAAACTCAATATTGTACTCTCTTTTGTAAATGACCCAATCTGTTTCATCTACCATAATTGGGTAGCACTTTGCATCACAGGTTTTATCTGCCATTTGTAATGCCGGGGTTGCACATCCACACATAACACACTCTCCATTAGAGTAGCATTCTTTATTCATTACAAATAACCTGTAGTTAATTTGCTCAAATATGTGTAATGGTAATAGCCAATTCCATCTCTTACTGTAGAAGAGTTTCTCTCTAATGTGCCCTTGAATAAAGGCACAAACATTCTTAAAAGTTATCTTTGCTTTCATCTTGTTTGTTTAAAAATTTTTCTAATTGTTCCTTCTTTTTAAAATAATTGTGTGGAGTAATCTTATGATCTTTGAACATTCTCTCATACTGAGCCAAGATTGCTTTTACTCTCTTAGGGTATGCTACAAATGTACCAAAAAACTTTAATCTTACTGTTGGAAATTCTCCTGATTCTATTCCTTTTCTAACTTCAACAAAAGGAGCAGAGCAAATCTCATTACATTGCTCCAATGTTAAGCCTGGGTGGGATTCTCTTATAGAATCATAGTACTCTTGAATCAAATCAGGATGAATTAACTTCATTATTCTTGCACTATTTTAAATTGATAGTTCTGTTGTTTCTCTTCAGGTAATAGAATAGGAGCTATTTGCATAATTCCTTGTAAATCTTCCTGGATTGCACCTTTACTCTTAAGAGAAGAAAGATGATTGGACAAACCTCCATCTGACATGGATAGCATGGCTTTTACTTCTTTTCTGAAGCTTGTGCCAAACCTATCTTTTTCAGCTAGGTCTCCTTTAAAGCTCATAAATGTACCAAGAACTTCTCTTTCTTTTGGGGTCAATTCTACCGGTAAAAAAGGGTTGATAATACTTAAATGATAAATGTAATACTCAGCACCTTTTAGCTGAAGTATTGATTTTTGAATTATTCTCATAAATTAAAATTAAGGTTATTTAGGATCAAGTACACATGGCCCTCCAATATATGTAATCACACCACTGGCTGCAACTGGACTATCTTTTTTAGCACAGAAACTAACAAGAAGGCCTAACTCTCTAGGTGTTCCTTCTATCTTTTCATCAATTTCATCACAATTTTTAAACCCTAGAGAAACTATAGTCTCTAAAGGTAATCCACTTAGGTCCCAAGAGTACTCACTGCACTCAATTATTCCATAATTTAGATCACACACAACTCCTACAATAAAGACTCCTATACTTGTCATAGGAAGTCCTCTACCTACACAAATACTGAAGCCATCCATTTCTAAAGCTGTGCCAGATGCTCTTTGTGGTCTTAAAAAACAATCCTCATAACTTATAGCTACTTGGTAAGTACTAGGGTCCGGAATAGTAGCTGCTTTTAAATCTAAAATGTACTCTGTACAAGGCAGTCCTCCTGGGGTTTCTCTAATATCTCCTCCTATGTACTCCACTGATTCTCCTAGTGGCACAGGTAAATTAGTCACAGGATCAATAATCCATACCTTATAATCTCCTTCATCCGGATATTTAATCAAAGCTTCTTGTTTCCAATTACTCCTTACCATTTCCCAAAACTCAGGGGTAATCTTATTAGGGTCTGTTTGCTTCTTAGGGTCAGCAATATTCTGCAATATAATATCATTAATATATTTAGCCTCTTTTCTGCCTACATAACTTACTCTAAGACTTCTACCAGACTGTATAAAACTAGTTGCAGGTGGGATATCCTCCGTAATAAATGTAATGTCTTGTTCTTGTGCCATAACTATAAATTTTTAAGTCTTGTTACTTCATTTGTTTGGTCATCATCTTTAACCTCTAATAAGGTCTTTACTCCTAGCATAAGATATTTATACACATAAGCATGTAAAGCATGGATGGCCTTAGCTTCAGATGTTTCTGTAACCCTAAAAGGAATCAAATAGTATACTCCCTCATACCTCTTTCTAACTAAACTGCTAAATGCAATTTGCTTACCTTCCTCTTGCCTTCTAACTACAGGGTACATAGGTAGGGAGGCTTTTAAATCAGGGGCACTTTTTAGCTTTAATTCTTGAATAAGGTGAGGGTTTAATTCCATAGATGTTTCAGATTAATATTTAGCAAAGTTAAGAATTAAATTTAAACCATTGTCATTGAGTTTGAAATTTTTCTAAAATTTTTTTGGTTAGTAGATGTGTAAAAAATTTTTAAGTTAATAGGTGTGTGATCCTCCCTAGTAAAAACCCCCACTGATTTTTAGCAAGTACAATACCCCCCTAGCTAGAAATCCAACTGAAAGATTTCTGCCTGGTAAAGTATTATCTAAAGTTCTTGCTTCTTACTCTCTGTTCTCTTGCTGTCTTGGAACTGTAGTCATCTCACTTGAATGTAGAGGATTGTCTACAGTTCAGACCTTGAGCAGACTGCCTTGCTATGTGTACCTATGATATATATAGGTGTGAGGATATTCCTTTTGATACTAATATCCAGGAAAACCCACACTGATTTAGAGTATTAATCTTTATAGCTAATTGCAAGGCTTTACAATGTGCTCACCTATATTATGTCAACTAAAACTTCAATGACAGGTATTATTAAATCAAATGGTTCTAAAGTGTTAGCTAAAGCTAACGGAGCATCTTATGTGCTTATGAATGTGTTAGTTACAAGTGGACCTGCAAAAGGTTTAACTGTTCTTGGTACTAGAACCACAATTACCAAAGATGCTGTTGTCAAATCAGTGCCTGAATTAAATGCTGAAGTAACACTGTATCATAGTGTTGTACCTTCTACTAAAGAGGGAGAAAAGAATCAGCATTTCTTTGAAATCAGTACTGGCTCAGACACTGCCAACAATGTGGACTTAGATAGTGCCTTTGGTTTGTAGAATATTGGGGTGTGAAAACACCCCTTTATCTTTATTGCTTAGCCTCAAGGAAAACCTACACTAATTACTAGCAGTTTACTTGACTTATCTCTTTTTTTATTTATTTGATGCACCATAAGCAACAAATATTTCTATATAACTCATTGAATTGCAATGTGTTGAGTGTTGGCTTATAAAAACCTACACCTTTTAAGCACATTTTTACCTTTCTCATTTCCATTATCATATAATGTTAATAGCTTTATTTTAAATACACAGGAAAGGTAAATACATTTGAACCTGTATAAAATACCTATGGTAAGGAGGCATAATGTAGCCTAAGATATACCTTGATCATCTAGCATATTGCAAAATGATAATGGCTTAACTAATGCCTATTGCAAATTAGTAATAACACATAACCAGCATTAATACAGCTTAAGGCTGATAATGTAGCATTTCTTATACCGATGTTATGTGTTATCTTTTTTACTTAACCAATTAAATCCAACATAAAATGAAAACAAATTATTACCCTCTATTAATCATCTTAATTGTGTTCTCAATAGGCTTAAACATTGTACTATACAATGACACTATTGAACAAATACAATTAAACCATCATCAAGAACAACCAGTATTTATCTGGAATGATGATCATGAATCTATTCCTGTTGATGGCACACCTATCATGTTGGAATTTACATCTAATGATACTGTTTACATAGGTCCATTAGAACCTAATCCTGCTGAATATCAATTTACAACAACTGATGACTCAATAAGCATCCAAGATTTTGATAGATATGTAGGCACAGTTAAACTAGAAGGCCAATTAAAACAACTAATTGACCAAGATAATGAATAGGCTATTTAATAGCCTTTTCTTTTTTTATCCTATTTATTAATCTACTTATTTAATCCAATATGAGCAGACATCACACAACAGGTACAAATCCTGACACTAACAACACTGTAGATATATTCTATGGCTATGACCAAGTGCCAGGATTTATAGGTGGATATTTCTTCCAAGTTTATTCAAGAGAAGAAATACCAAATGATCCTTCAGGAGAAGGCATCATTGTAAATGAAGGTTTCCTTAATGGAATATCAAAAAAAGAACTAAATGAACTTGCTAAACACTGGCAATGTAGAGTTAGAAATGTTTAATCTTATTTTTATGGACTTAAGAATACATAGAAGCAAGAGAAGCAGAGGCAAGTTTCATCACAGAACTCCAAGAGGAGTCAATAGCAAGGAAACAAGATCTATTGTGATGAGAGAAATAACTGAATACATACAAGAAAATAGTGATTTTGGTGATATTAATTACCTAGCATGTGAGAATCAAGTTATAACCAAATTAAACCCTTATACTACTTATGTATATGAGGACTTATATTCAATTACAATACTTTAATCCAATATTATGAAAAAACAAACTCAATTCCAAAAAGAAGATTCTAGGCAAGTAGCTTGGGAATCTTGGTTTATCCTGTCAATAGTATTCTTTGGTGGGATCTTTTTTATCTGCACACTAGAAGGTAGCAGAGAAATTGCTGAATTACCATATCTATTAGGTGTGGCAATTATTAATCTTGCTTATTGTATTTACAAAGGCAAGACAACAAAGTACTAATGGGTTGGTCTAATTTTCCTGAGAACTGGGAAACAGATGCACCTGTTATTGAGACCCTTGACATTGATAGAGTGCCTACTGAGCTAATCATAGGCACTAAATATCATTGTACTTGGGCATTCTCTAAAGGCATGGTATGGGTATTAAAAGGTATTAGTCAAAACAATCAGGCTATTCTTGAAACCCCAAGATCTAAAAAGATTATACATACTCATGTACATAATCTTAGACACATTAACAAAAATGCCCTTCAACAGGCTAAGTTAAGAATTAAGAAAGAAAATAGAGTTAAAGAGTTAAAAGACAAAGAGTTAAATACTCTTATTTAAACTATTACTACCTCCAAAAGAAAAAAGAACCAAAAAAGAAAACTATATAGTTAGATTAGTGGGACAAGAAATTTGTCTCATTAGTCTTTCTGTATCATATACATGATAAATAGAAAACTATGTTAAGCAAAGTTAGTCTTTTTTTTTGATAAAGTCAATAGCAATTAACACTAATTATTATGAAAATATTTGAAACAATTTCTTTTCACATTATAAAACCTTGTAATATGAAGTGTAAATTTTGTTATGCCACTTTTGAAGACATATCAATACCACAACAATTATCTTATGAGCAAGCCTGCACAATTCTCCTTAAATTATCTCAAGCAGGAGTAGAGAAAATTACTTTTGCAGGAGGAGAACCAATGTTATATAAACACTTAGATAACTGTATAATATATGCTAAATCTTTGGGTCTAACAACATCAATTATTACCAATGGTTCTAGAATTAAAGAACAATGGTTAATAGATATGCAACCTCATTTAGATTGGATAGGATTATCTATAGATAGTTTAAATCCAGTCACTAATCAATTAATTGGAAGAGAAGCTAAGATGTTCTTTGATTATCTTACTCTAGCTACTTTGATTAATAAATACAATTACAGGCTTAAAATAAACACTGTAGTTAACATTCATAATCAACATGAAATTATGAAAGACTTTATTAATACAATAAAAGTAGACAGATGGAAAATCTTTGATACTCTTAAAGTTAAAGAACAGAATGATGCTCAATATGATAGCATAAAATCAACTGATTTTAATCAATTTATTGAGAATAACAAGCATAAAACAATGGTAGTAGAAGACAATAATCTAATGACAGGTTCTTACTTATTAGTAGACCCAATTGGCAGATTTTTTGAAAACTCTAAAGGTAAACATACTTATTCTTCTTCATTATTAACTAATTCTGTAGAAGAATGCTTAAAACAAATTACTATAAACAGAAGTACTTTCTTAAAAAGAGGAGGTATATATAACTGGACTAATCCAACTAAATAAAAAATAAAATGAAAATAGAATATGTTTTTACAAATGGAAGAATAGTACTTTATCATACATTTAATGAAGTATCTAAAAAGAAGTGTTATATCCAAGCACTTAATAAATGTTTATCTCTTAATTCAGATAATGAAGAACCAGATGAAATATGGACATTCAAAGAAAATATAAACTCTAATTAAACCCAACCAAGATGTCAAATTTAAAATTTGACCACAGTAAAGATGCAGATTTCCTAGAAATACTAGGAATATCAGAAGAGGATATGAAAGACCTCAACAAAAAATTTGCTTCAATGAGCAGTTTTATTATTAGTAATTCACCAAAAAAGAGTGAACTAATAGAGAAAATAGCTCAAACATTTAGCTACAATGAGCTATTATTAGCTACTACATTCTTTGTGTTAGATAAAACTACACAAATAGTGAAAGAGAACCCAATGGTGGCTCTATTAGCTGTATTAAAGGACCTTAAGGATTAATCCTTTTGGTCTTTTTCTTTCTTTTTAAAACCTACAGCTTCTATGCTTAAAACTCTAGGATTAATACCAGCTACATA
>Ga0105097_10000102_pt1 | contig 32788 bp, 13 predicted proteins | sample PPLLak12cMay2015_FD_87035 | JGI IMG/M metagenome (GOLD analysis project Ga0105097, IMG submission 87035) | Freshwater sediment microbial communities from Prairie Pothole Lake near Jamestown, North Dakota, USA - PPLs Lake P7 Core (1) Depth... | ecosystem: Environmental > Aquatic > Freshwater >...
AAGTATGCAAAGAAAACAATGGCTAGTGCACAGAATGGTCAAGAGATGCAATACTATAGAGAAGGACTAGATTTCCAGCCTAAAACTATTAGTAAGAATGGTGGATGGTTAGATAGTTATGATAAAGCACAAGATGGTAAAACAGTTAAGTATGGAACTCCTGAATATGAAGAAGCATATAACAAAGGAGAAATTGTAACTAAAGAAGGTGTACGTTCTCCTATTTTATTAGATGAAGTAGTTATACAAAATAATTATAAAAGACCAAGAGGTTTCTGGGAACAATACAAAGATAAAATAGTAGAAGAAAATAAAGATGCTGGAGTGTTGGGTGCAATTATTGGTACACCTATTTCTGCTATAACAAGTCTTCCACAACTTGCTGCTACATATGCTTTTACAGATAAAGTACAAAGACCATCTGAAGCAATGGATATACAAAATCCTTATGGTGCTATGGCAGTTGATGCTATAGCAGATCCAGCAAATTTAATTGGTGCTAATATTTTAACAAAAGAAAATGCTCTTTCTAAATTAGGAAAAATATCAACAAGCATTGCTCCTGAGTTAAGACAAGGAGTAAATACTAATGGGTTTTTAGATATATTTAAATCTAAAAAACCTACAACTTCATTTGCAGAAAACACTACAAATGTATCTAAAAATTTAGAAGACTTAACACATGCTAAAGATTGGGCAAAACAATATGGATATGAATTACCAGAAAACTTAGAAAGAATTGCACAGTCTGATGAACTTACTAATAGAACTGTAAGAGGTATGATGAATAGACATAATACTTTTGTTAGAGGTGTAAGTACTAATTGGGATGAACTTACACAAAGAAATCCTGAAATATTAAGACATCTTGAAGGAAAAGGTATTGATTGGCAGAATAATCCTAAAGCAGCTGCAGAATACATGGCAACACACGTACCAATACAAACAGGATATGGGAGAGCCTCTTTAAATCAAGATGTTTTTAATCAAGGGCTTGATGCAATTTATACATCTAATTCTATACCTACCGCTGAGGGATATACCTATGGGCAAGGATACATAACTAAAGTTAAAAAACCTACAGACTTTTCTTCATTAGACAGAAAAGAGTGGATTACCCAAAATAGTCCAACCTATCACGAAGGAGCATTAGAAAAAAATAAAATTACCTATTCTATTAAAGACAAAGATGTTACAAAAATTCTAGGAAACTTTGATACAGATTTAAATATCCAAAGAAAATTTGTGAATGCACAAAAAAGTAAAAAGAAATTAAAGGAATTTAAAGATGAGGTTTTAAAAGAATGGGAAGATGATTTAGAATTTTATAATAACAACCCTAAATTTCACGGAGGAAACAAAGAAGAAATTTTAAAAAATATTAAAGATGTAAAAGAAACGGATTTTTCAAAAATAAAAATTAATGAAAATACCAACAATGATAAAATAACGCATAAGCTATTAAGAACAGAAAAAACAAGCGAGGAAAAAGCATATAAATCTTTTATAGACGATGTTATATTAAATGCAGAAAAAAATAAATCAATAGTAAACGATGATGTAGCAAGAAAACTCTCTAAAGAACTCTATAATAAGAATCTTGAAGTATACCCTAGTTGGAAGCCAGGAGCAGAGGGAATTAAAAACGCTAAATTATTTAGACAACATTTTTTAAATGATATTCAAAATAGTGATTCAGATGTTTTAAAAGAGCTATTAAATAAACATATAGGAAGTGCAAATTATGCCCATTACCTACATTTAGGGACACCAGGAGAAAAGATACTAGAACCCGTAAAAAGTTGGGAAATTACTCCTGATATATGGAAGAATAAAAGTAGAGCACATACTAACACTTATTCTAAAAAATTATCAGCAATGGAAGAAGGGGGAGTTATTAAAGATGATAGAGGACAATGGGATCATCCAGGAGAGATAACAGAAATATCAGGAGATACAATGGCAACACATGGATATGGTGATATACCATTATACGTAGTTCCAGATAAAGGAAAACCTAGAATGGTACAACCTAATACAGGAACACAAAAGTTTCCAGGAGCAAAAAAATTTACTGAATATCCTGTAGCCCAAGGTGGAACAACTTTTAATAAAAATGTTGATAATTCTTTGCAATATCAAAAAGATTGGATGAACTCCCCTATGTATGAAGAAATGTTAAATAAGTCTACAGAAAATGATTGGGTAGATCGTGATTATGCAGAAGATAGAGTAAAAAATTTAGAAGAATTAACTAAAAATAAATCTTATAGAATTAGAGAATCTTACGATGATGTTGGTCCTAATGGACAAGCAGGAGATGCCAGTACTAATGGTATAATAACTTTATATAATTCTTCTAATGTAAATAAAGATTTTAAAAAAGAAGCAATAAACCATGAAATAGGACACATGACAGATAATCCTACATTTAATATAACTACTCCATTTAGAGATAGATTAATTCCTCAAAGTGATATCGATTTGATAGAAAAATACAATCCTATTAATTTAGAAAATACAGAAAGATATAAAAAAGCAGATAAATTAGGTAAAAAATTATTAAAACAACATAGTCCATATAATAAAGATACTATTGATTATATAACTACTCCTACTGAGACAAGAGCAAGACTTAATGTAATAAGACAGTATGCTAAAGAAAATAATATATATGATCCTTTTACACAAAAAGTAACTCCAGAAATAATAAACAAATTACTTTTACGTAAACATACTGAAAAACTAAAAGGATTAGATGATTTAAACTCAGTATTTGGAAAAAATAAATTAATGAATTTATTAAATACAATTAGTCAAAATGATACTGATAAAGACAGATCTGTATCTGTAGCTAAGAATGGATTAAGACAAGAACAGAAGAGTTTGCAGAACCTAGATAATCTAACTAACTTTACGAATTACAATAAACCACAACCAGGAGGCTGGCTAAACAAATACAATTAATATGAAAGCACAAATTTTAAAAATAGCAGGAGTAAAATCTGAAAAGGAGTTCTACAAGAAATATCCTTCAGAAGAAGCATTCATGAAACAACATGGTAAAGCTTTTAAGAAAGCTCAATATGGTGCAACTTTAGATAAAAACAACAATGGTGTTTTAGATAATCTAGAACCTATGAACATTAATGCTATTGGACAAACTCAAAACTGGGCAGACACACAAGGGTATGGAACACCTATTCAAGATCAAAGACAATATCAAACTCAATATGAGAATGCTATTAAACGTCCTCAATTGACACCAGTTAGTTCAATAACTCCAGCAGGATCTACAAACCCCTTAGCTACTGGTGGTATTGGTGGATTTGATGTTTCTACATTAGGTAAACAAGGACCTGCTACTTCAAAAATGCCAGGAGCACAACAAATACTTGGATCTGCTACAGGAATTATAGATGCTGCAGGAGCATTTAAAGAACAAAAAAAGAAACTACAAGGATTAAAACAACAAAGAGGAGTTGCTGATGTAAGTCTTCAAGCAGCACAAAGTACAGATGTGGATGCACGTAGACAAATGCAAGATACATTCTCTAAACAAAGAAATGCCATGATGCAACCTATGACAGGAGAAAACTTATTTCCTGTTAATGGTGTTGGTACAAATGTTCTTGCTAGAAATGGTAGAATGTTACAAGAGGGTGGTGAAATACAAAATACATTTGCTCCTAATGATATATATACAGATAGTGGATATGAACCATTGAATGATTCTGAAATAGTAAAACAATATTACAATGGTGGCGGTATCCCTCAAGCACAAAATGGATTTTCTAACTTCATGGGAGCTGGAGGAACAGATTTTGCAAATAAAGCAGTAATGGGTGCATTTGGTAACAATGCTGGTTCACAAATGGGAACTGCTGTAGGAGGAGCATTAAAAATGATTCCAGGTGTAGGTCCTGTACTAGGTGCTGTTGCTGCTCCTGTACTTGGAGCTATTGGAGGTGGTCTTGATCAAGCTTTTGGTGATGCTGGTAAAATTAAAAAAGAACAAGCTGGGTTAGATAGATCTATGATGGGATTACAAAATGTAAGTGCTACAAAAGATTTACAAAGACAAAATCAATCTTATATGGAAGATGGTGGATGGGTATCTAATGATTGGACTCCACAAGTTATAACTTCATTCGGTGGTCTTGATGAACAAGAAGTTTATGATTATGCACATGAAGGAATGGATACATTAAGAGCTGGTGGACATCTAAGAGAATATACACCTCCTAGTAATAGAGCTATGGAAACATATAAAAATGGTGGAGATGTTCAATCTTATGGATTAGGTGGAGAGTTACAAACACATTGGGGTGGAGGAGCTGAAACTATATCACGTAATCCTTACTTACCTGGTACAGGAGAAACAGTTATGTTTAGAGGTAAGAGTCATGAAGAATATTCTCCTAATGGAGAAACAGGTATTGGTGTTACTTACGGTGGTAATCCAGTAGAAGTTGAAAGAGGGGAACCTATGGTTGAATTAGAAGAAGGTGGTGTAGTAGATCCAATGACTGGTGAAGTACAAAAATCAGGTGTGGTGTTTGGTAATTTAAAAATACCTAATCAATATATAGATATGTTAGGAGATAAAAATGCAAAAGGTAAAAAGTTTAAAAACTATGTAAATGATTTATCTAAGATAGAGAGTAAACAAAATACATTAATTGAAAAATCTACAAAAGAACTTGATGGATTAACTCCAAGAAACTCTTTTGATAAATTAAAACTTACAGCATTACAAGCTAGCATACAAGGTGCTAATATGAAACTTAAAGAACTTGCTGATAAAAAAATAAATGCAGCTTCTCTTCAGAACGCTATCAATGATACAGCAGCAGAAAATGGTTTAGTAGCTGATGATCTTGCAAGAGGTAAAGTGAAGATAGATAAAGAAGCTCAGAAACAAAGTGCCAAGTTTGGTGGTAAGTTTACAAAAGCACAAGATGGTATTTATAAAACAAAAGGTGTTCAACCAGGAATGATAGATTATAATGAATTAGGAAGTACAGATATTCCACACTTTGCTAATAAAGAAACATATGAAAAAACGTGGCTACCTAAGATGTCAAAAGCGCTTGACACACCAGAAATTGCAAATCAAGTTCTTACAGGTCTTGAAAATTATACTGGACAAGACGCTGAAGATGTTAAAAAAGTTCTTAGCAAACTACCATCAAAATCAGCAAAACTTGCTAAAATGTATGAGTTAGCTTCAGATTATAAACCTGGACCGTTTCATAATATATTAAATTCACTTATTGATAAAACTACTGCACCAGAACAACAAGAGGGTGTACAAACAGGAGTTGATTGGACATCTAAAACACCTACACCACAAATTGAAGAAGAAGAAGAAAAAAGTAAATTTCCTTGGCAAGCTTATGCTAATCAAGCTTTACAATATTTAAGACCTACAGATCAAGAAGGTTTAGATGCTGCACAATTATATCCAGAGATGTATGCAATGGCTACTAATCAATTAGAACCTGTACAAGCTAACTTCTATAGACCAGAAATAGGTGTACCTTATGATATTTCTTTACAAGATCAATTGAATGCTAATCAAGCAGACTATAGATCAGCACAAAGAACAATGGGATATAACCCAGCAGCTCAAGCTAATTTAAATGCACAAAAATATCAAGCTAATCAAGGAATTCTTGGAGAACAATTTAGAGCCAACCAAGCAATGAAAGATAAAGTGTATGGAGAGAATAGAAATATTCTTAACGATGCTAAACTTAAAAACTTAGGTATTGCAGATCAACAATATGCAAGACAATCTGAAGCTATGTCTAACACTAAAGCTACAACACAAGCTGCTCTTAATTCTATAGCTGATAAATATGCTAAGAACAAACTTGAAAATAGAACTCTTGGTGTAATGGAAAACATGTACAATTACAGGTTTGATAATAAAGGAAGAGCTATTAACATGAATCCTCTTGCTCAATTTAATATATCAGGAAATGAAAGTGGAAGTAAAGGAGAAACTGCACCAGAAGGATATGAATATGAAACCATATTAAAGAAAAAGAAAAAAGCAGACGCTAAAAATGGTTCTATTGTTAAATCATACAAAAATTTATAACTAATTTAATTATAAAGAATTACCAGAATTGATTATTAATTTTGGTAGTTCTAATAATTCATATTACATTTGTTAACCGACATACTACTGTATGTAAAATATAAAAATCTATGGCATCGTTCACTGATAAAATCCCTCAATTTAATCCTTATGTACAACAACTACCTGTAGAAGCAATGGTAAAAGTTGGTATGGCTAAACAGCAACAATATGATGAGGGTATTCAAAGAATACAAACTAATATTGACAATGTTGCAGGTATGGACATAGCTAGTAATTTAGATAAAAAATACCTACAATCTAAACTTAATCAACTAGGTAATAACCTCACTGCTGTAGCTGCTGGAGATTTTTCTAATTTTCAATTAGTTAATTCTGTAAATGGAATGACTAACCAAATAGCAAAAGATGAAAATGTAATTAATGCTGTAAGTTCTACTTCTAGAATAAGACAAGAACAAAAAATATTAGAACAAGCAGAAAAAGAAGGCAAATCATCTGTACAGAATAGAGCTAAATTTGAAGAAGGAGTAAGTCAGTATATTAATAAAACTGATATAAAACAAACGTACAATGATAAATATACTCAGTATATTGATATAGATAAAAAACTTAGAGAAGTAGCTGACAAGATACATGAAGTAGATAACTCTATTGAGAATCCATATAAAAGAGATAATGCTGGTAATACACTTTACTTTGATTCAAAAGGAAATGTATCAACAGATCCTTCTAAAGGAACATCTAGAATAGATGATGCAATGCTTTCTGTTAAAGTGAAAGGTAAACCAGCTGAGAAAATTCTAGCTAACTTCTATAGTTCTTTAAATGAGAATGATAAACAACAATTAGGTATAGATTCATGGTATCATTATAGGGGAAAAACAGCTGATACATTTAAAGCAGATGCTACTACTAATTATAATTTATCAAAACAAATATTAAATGATAAAATAATACAAAAGAATTTAGAATTAACTACTAATCCTAAATTATCAACTGCTGATAGAAATAAAATTCAAGCTGAGATTAATGATGCTAATAAAACATTAACTAATGGTTCTCTTGATAAAGCTTTAACTGATCAGATTTCTGAAATTGATTCTAATAGAGATGTTGAACAATATAAATATAAACTATACACACAAAAAATGCTAACTGGTCTAGCTAAAGATCTTTCTTGGCAAAGTTATGAGCAAGAGTATAAAGCTAATCCATATGCTCAAATGGATATGCAGAAAAGACAACTACAGTTTTCATATGATAATGCTGCAAGAGATCAAAGAAATCAAGATAGAGCATTTAATTGGGGAGTAACTAAATTTTATGCTGAACAAACATTAGCAGCAAATAAACTTAAAGGAGGACTTGCTACAGGTAATATTCCAGTTACAGATCAATCAATTGCTACAGATATCGATACTCCAACAGCAGGAAAGTTAAATGAAGAAATATTAAGTATAGGAGGAGAAAGAACAAAGGGAGGTGGAGTTATAGTACCTGGTCAAATTGATCTTCTTACTAACAAATATTTAGATAAGGTGACTAATCCTTCATTAGGTACAAGCCAAAAGAAAGCAACATATTTAGATTACTTAGCAAGAGAATATGCGCAAGACCCATCTAAGTTAATCAAAAGTTTACGTAATCCTAATTTAGCTAAATATTTAGAACAAAGGAGAGCACTTGAAATTACATTAGGGCAAAAACAATCTTTATATAATGCTACAAAAGATGCATCAAGTGTATTCGATAAACAACAACAAGATATTCTTAAACAAGAAGGTGGTGTAAATTATGCTAATGGTAAAACTATGTATACATCAACTGAGTTATATAACTTTTCAAAAAATGCTGAAACTTTTATTGTTACAACTGGAGGTGGTGGTGGTGCTACTGGAGGTAGTACAGGAGGTACAACATCATTAGATGTTAATGGATTAATGAAAGCAAATAAAGGTACAAAGAATGAATCTTTAGCAAGAGCTTACGTACGTAATTACTTAGGTAAAGATTTAACACCAACAGAAAAAATATTAATTGGTAAAGCAAGTTCAATTAAACAAAAATACGATCCTCAGTTATATAAAATACAACAACAGAAAAGAAGTTTTGAATCAGAGTTTTTAGCTAAGAGAATGCCTGAAAGACAAATGCAAGTTGGAACTATTGATTATAAAAACAATAAAAGTGATGAAACTCTTGTTGACCAAATAATTGGAAATAAATTAAATGAATACCAAAAACTTGGACAATTAGATGTTCAAAAATGGGGAGACTTCTCACCAACAACTTTAGCTAAAATTAGAGGAGATAAAAATGCATCATATACAATAGAAAAAAAATATGATGGGTCAGCTAATTTAGTTGTAACAAGCGGAGAAGATAAACAAATTATTCCTATTACAGCTACAGAATTATCTACATTTTCTCCAAAGATTGCTCAAAGTAATCCTTGGAATAATATTAAATCAGAAGTTTTTGCTTCCGCTGCACATACAACTAATTTAATAGGAGGTAGTGATAGTTCAGCTGCAACCAATGCTCGTTTAAGTGGATATGATGCTCCTAGTTTAGCACATACAGTATTGGCACCTTTAGTTAGATTTGATGTTGAAGGATCTGCTGATAATGATGGTGGACCAAATGATAGTTATATTTTAAGAATGTATGCACAAAATAATGGAATATGGCAAACAGGATACATTGGAAATGAATTCTCTAGTCTGGCCACTGTTCAGGAACAAATGAAAAATATTGGTCCTGGAACTGTTTCTGATTTTTTAAAAACCTATAAATAAAATAATAGATTATGCCAATTTTTGATAATGAACTTATAGATAATACCTCTGATAGATCTAATAATGAAATTAGATTATCTCAAGCTCCATTAGGATCTCCTATTACAAGAGAGATAAATACTAATATGGGAGGTAATTGGAATGTTGGAGGTGAAGGTAAAGTAGAAATGGGATTAAGTTTAGATGAACTGGCTAATGTTCAAGCTCCAGATCAAAGATCTTTTGACAAACCTTTTAGTTCTGTAAGTACAAAAACATTATTAGATAATAAACGTTATCCTATGTATGAACGAGATGTAGATCTTGAAAATATATATGGATTACAACAATCATGGCATAATAAACTTGGACATAGTCTTGTTAAATTTGGTGTTACAGCTGCTGGTACATTTGCACAATCTCTTACTGATATCCCTAATACAATATCTGCTATAAAAAATGGTAGTATGTCTGATCTTGCTGGAGATCCAAATGGATATGAAGGCAGTATAGACTCTTGGATGAAAAATATGGAAGATATACTTCCTAATTATATGACAAGGGAAGAAAAAGCTCATCCATATTTAGCAATGATTCCATTTGCTCCAGGATCTGCAAACTTCTGGGGAGAATCAGTTCTTAAAAACTTAGGATTTACAGCTGGTGCAATTGCTGGAGCTGCTGTACAAGATATTGCAGTTGGTGCAATTACAGGTGGAATAGGAGAAATTCCATTAATAGCTAATCAAATTGGTAAAGCTGCTTTATGGCTCAATAAACTTGCAGGAGGAGTTAATAAAATTGATACTGTTTTAGACTTAGCAAAAGGATTAGGTAAAACAGAACAACAACTTTTAAAAATTGAAAGGTTAGGAAATTTAGCACAGTCTACCAAAGTGTTGAACGGTGCAAGATATGGAATTATTAGTTGGGGAGCTGCACAAACAGAAGCAGGTGTTGAAGCTAGAGATGGATATAGATATGTTAAAGAACAATTAATTCAACAATATAAAGATAGTAATTTTGGTGAAGAACCTATAGGACAAGCTCTTCAAGAAATTGAAGATTATTCAACTGATGCAATGAATACTAGATTTGGTATTAATATGGCATTACTGACTGTATCAAATGCTATACAATTTGATAATTTGTTTAAATCTTTTACCACAGCACAAAAAGGAGTTACAGGAAGTCTTACAAGAACCATAGGTGAATCTGGTAAGATTGGTCTTAAAGAAGGAAGTCTTGATGTATTTGAAAAGAAAACTGCAATCGGTCTTCGTGGTAGAGTTTGGGATTCTGTTAAACCTAAATTAGCCAATGTTTTATCTGAAGGAGTATATGAAGAAGGAGGACAATATGCTGCTGAAAGAGGAGTGTATGATTATTATACAAGAAAATATAAAAACTTTAGTAATCCAAATAATAAAAAGAATTGGGATGACTTAAATGAAATCACTAGTTCTACTACTTATGGATTATCAGAACAATTCAATACTACAGAAGGTATTAATAATATGATTGTTGGAGGCATTACAGCAATGTTAACAGGTGGAGGTCAACAATTTTATGATTATAAAAAAGGAAATGGAGCAGACAAACGTTTAGACTCTTCTGTTAACATGCTTAATAGATATGGAATAACTGGTATTCTTTCAGATAAATATGATAATACATTAAACTCTATGTCTATTGCAAAAGAAATGCAAGATGCTGCTAGAGTTGGAAATGTATTTAAATATAAAAATTTAAAACATGATATGTTTTTCAATTATGTACAATCTCGTATTCCATCAGGAATGCATGATGTAACAATTGAACAATTAAATATGTTAAAAGATCTTAATAAAGAAGATTTTGAAAAGTCTTTTGGTATGGATTTTAATACATCTAATCAAAAAACAGTTGCTGGTTATGTAGATTCATTAATTCAGAAAGCTAATGATATTAAATTAACTACAGAAGCGATTGATGGTACATTCAAAAATCCATTTGCATATAATGTAGATCCAAAAAATGAAGAAGAAGTTATTGAAGCTTTCAATCATTCTACGTTTGAAAACTGGAAAAAAGATCTTACATATTATGGAACAATTAAAGATGATGTAAATGATAGACTTCAATCAATTGAAGAAAAAGTAATTACATCTAATCCACTTGTTAACAATGATATATTATCTAAAGTTACAGATAAAGATTTATTAATTGAACTATCTAAATCTTATGAGGAACAAGCTAATAGGTTAAATGAAACCATTAGTGATAGTACAACCACTGCTGATAGAAAAGCTATAAGAGAACAAGTAAAAGCTTTACGTACAAGTTCTGAAAAGATTAATCTAGCTTTGAACAATGGTGATCTAGACTTAAAAACATTTCATTCAATACTAAATTTTGAATTAAATAATCAAGATAGTAAAAAAGATGATGTTGTTGGTTTTGAAAATGCAACAGAATTATTTAACTATGGTGCAGATATTAATAAATTAACTAATCTTAAAAAGAATTCTTCAGAGATATTTGAGAAACTTGCGTCAGAGGAAGGATTTGATAAATATTTCAAACAAGCAGAGGATATTGCTAAAAATAATGTTGAGCTAAAACAAAATGTTAATCCTGATGCTTCTACATTTATTAACAAGGATAAAGAACAGGAACTAGTAGAACTTAATAGAGAATATGAAATAAAAACTGCTAAAAGAGCTACAGTTAGAAAATTAGCTGAAGATAGATTTCAAGTTACTCAACCAGATGGTAGTAAAACATTTCATAAAACTAGAGAAACTGCTGATGAAGCAGCTAAAGAGGCTACAGTTGAAAATAGTAATTTAACTAAAGTTAAAGTGTTAGCTATTAATCCAGATGGTACAATTAAAATAGAAGATAAAAATGGTGATATACTTAATATAGATTCAAGTAGACTAAAAGGATATAAAAGAGTTTTAACAGAACAAGAAAAACTTTTAAAAGATAAAGAACAAATTAAAAAGCAACAAACTGCTATTAGTAAAAAATCAGGAAAAGTTGCTACACCTAATACTAGTAATTTAATAATGGATGAACCTCCATTAAAAGCAGCTAGTATATTATTTCCTTCTACTACAACAGAATCTGAAACATGGGAAAAAACTAAAGAATCTGCACCACATGTTACTAGATCAAGAGCATTTTTAAATAAAGTTAAAAAGTTTAATCCAAAAAATGGTAAAATACGAGCTATTTTAGTTACAGCTAAAATGGAAAAAGCTTTAGGACTCGAAGGCTTATCAGCATTATCTTATGGGACAAAAGATATGTCCGATGTTAATAATACACAGAAAGGATTTTTAGCTTCAGTGTTTGTTATTATAGATAAGACAGGAACTTATTTTGTAAGTGAAGATGGGGAAAAGTTAAGTAAACTTGGAGATCAAGTAGATTTGGATAAAGTTATATTCCAAACTATGCCTACAACATCTTTAACTAATTCTAAAGGAAATCCTAGATATAGAGCAAAACAAAAAGCAGAAGCAGAAGCTCAAGCAAAAGGTTGGGGAATATTTAGAGAAAAATATTTTAAACTAGATGGAAGTAAGTTTCCTAAACCAATGCCTTTTTTAATATCTAGAGGACTTGCAAAAATTAATCCAGGAGCTAAAGAAAGAAACCAAGTTGGAGGTGTACTTATTGATGAAAACAAAATAGCTACAGAACAAGGACTTGTAGTTATTCCTACTACAGGTACAGTGTCACATAATAATGAAGCTATTAATTTTCCTAATGGAGTTCCTGTATTACAATATGCAGATACACTAGAGTTTTTAAATAATAGAAAATTTACAGACAAAGAATCTGTAACAATATTTCAAGTAATAAAAGCATTAGCTAATGAAGTAGTAAATCAATCTAACAATAACCAAGCTATAGAATTCAATAGAGAATATACAACATTTTTACAAAATGTATTATATTGGAAATTAGGTGCTACAGAATCTGATAATCAAATTAGAATCAATGAAGAAACTCTTTCCCTTGAGTTAGGAAAAAAATCATATCCATTTGCTGACATAGCAAACTCTGAGAAAGATATTATAGAACAAATATCTAATGCTTTTATTAGTGTTAATAACAATACACTTACTAATAACTTTTCTGATGCATTTACAGAATTTACATTTGTAAACAATAAACTAATAGCTAATGAATGGACTAATTACCAATCTTATTTATTAGCAAGTACTAAACCTGATGGATCAAAAAGATCAGCAGAAGAAACACCATTAGTTACATCTGTAGCTAAACCATCTGAATCAGTTCCTTTTACACACATTGCTAAATATGCTACAGTACAAGGTATAGAATTTCCTGTTGAAGAAGTAAAGAAAACACCAGTTACCCCTCCAACACCTCCAAGTGCACCAGGTAAATTTGAGTTAAATGGTGAGACACCTAATACATATGATATACCAGGATTTGGACAAGTAACATTTACAGCTAAGCCTGGGGAAGATCCACAGTTTGATGAAACTAGTCAAGAGTTTATAGATGTTAGAAATAAAATTATTGAAGCTAGTAATGCTGCTAGAACAAAAGCAGGACAACCTAATGCTACTAAAGAAGAACTAACTCCTCAAGTAAATGCATATATTATTTCTGCCGTTAAGAAAGCAATTGATGCTCAAACTGCACCAGAGGTTACCGCATATAGTTTTGATGGTGAAACTCCAAACACATTTGAAATACCAAATTTTGGTACAGTTACATTTACAGTGGTATCAGGACAAGATCCTAAGTTTGACGAAGATGCTGAATTTAAAAAAGTTCAACAAAGATTTATTGATGCTGTTAACAAAGCTAAACCAGGGACAGCTAAAGCTGAAGCTCTTGCTATAGCTAATGGTGCTATATTAGTATTAGTAAATAAAGAAATAGGTAATACAGTTACACAAACTCCTGATACAGATATAGAAGTTAAGAAAGCTGATATAGAAAAAAGAAGACAAGAAGAATTAATATCTGCTGTAACTACTCTTATATCTTATGAAGATTTTACAAAAACTAAACCTAAAGAAGTTATAGTTAATAATTTTGATGTATATCAATATGATAAATATTTAAAAAAGTATGTATTAGTTGGTGCAGTTTCTTCAACAGATACAAGCTTAGAAAGTATTGCAGCAAGAGAAGAAGGAGCTAAAGATGTAGACTTTTTTAAAGATAAGTCTTTAAAGCTTGATACAGTAAGCTTTTTTTGGGCTGAAAGAACAACTGGAAGAAGTCCAATTACTAGATTAACTAACTATAAACAACGTACAAAACAAGGAAGAATAGATGAAAGAGTTGGTCAATTATTGGTAGATATCAATGCTAAATATGATGCAGAACTAGCTGCTTTAGAAGGTAAACCAGAAGTTAAACCTGTAGCTAAACCAGCACCAGGTTCTACTATTAAACCTAGTGATGATTTTAGACTTATTGGTTTAGATGATAAAGATGTAATGACTGAAGAAGAAATTCAATTATTCAAAGAATGGATGGCAGAAAATCTTCCTTTTATTCCTTATGAGATATTAGAACAAATCATTACTACTAACACTGGTGAAAAAGCATGGGGTGTATTTGAAAACAATATAGCTAAGTTTGTTAGAGGTGGTCTTAAGGGTACAGAGTATCATGAAGTCTTTGAAGCAATATGGGCTTCAATGTTAAATGAAAGTGAGAGAGAAAACTTATTAAATGAATTTAGAAATAAAGAAGGACAATTTACAGATAGACAATCTGGTAAGAGTTATGATTATTCAGACCCATCTGTAACAGATAAGATGGTTAAAGAAAGAATAGCTGATGACTTTGCTGATTTTAGACTTGGTAAATTGCCAGCTAGATCTATAGGAGAAAGAATACAAAGATTATTTAGAGCTATACTAGATTTCTTTAATTCTTTTGTAAACACTCCTTCTTTGAAAGAAAAACTATTTGAAGATATTAATTCAGGAAAGTTTAAAGAAAGAACATTAAGTGATTCTACTATAAGTAACTTAGCTGAATATAGAGCTGTTGAAGGATTATCAGAACAACAAACTAATAACGTTGTTCAAGATATGACAGCAAGAGCTGCTGGTATATTATTTAGTGAAGCTAATCTTGATTTATTATATTCTCCTAATAGAATTACTAGCCAAGAAATGTTTAGTAGAATAGAAGAAAAATATAATTCTGAAGGAAGACTTACTTTAATATCAGATGTTGCTTGGAAAGAGTTAAAAGAAAAAACAAAACTTAAACTTCGTACTCTTGGAATTGGTTTTGATACTAATGATAAAGTGAGTATTAATGATGAAGAATCTAATAAGAATGATTATGCTCCAGAACCTTTTTCAGTAGACTGGAAAAAGAATTCAACAGGCCCTGTTAAATTTACATTAGCAACATTATTTGAAACTGTAGCTAATAATCAAGAAGATAACTTGGTTTTAGAATTTCCTAAAGCATCTTTATCTGAATCAATAATACAAGGTGTAAAGGTTGAAGGATATAAACTATTAAACTTTAGTAGAGCTTTTGCAACTGTATTAGATAAACTTTCTAACACTAGTAATATTACTAAAGCTGTTGATAAGCTTGCAGGATTAGCTGAATATGATGCTAATTATGTTAGGCTTTTTGGTAGAGTGTCAAAGCAAAATAATCCTAAAGAAGGTGTTAGTAGAACTGTTCCTTTTAAAGACTTTAACAATAATGATTGGAGATTTTTTATCCAATTTATGCAAACATTTACTAAACAAAAACCTGAAGCATTGATTCAATATGTATCAGCAGAAGGAACTTACACTGGACCAGCTAACTTATACACTGCAATTAAAGCAACTCAAAGTAATTGGATTGAGAATATAAAAACTTTAGCTGCTACACCAGGTAATTTAGTTACAAGATTTGGTAATGTTTATCAAATTAAAAGTTTTCAAGGAAGAATAGATCAAGATCAAGCAGGTAGATGGAGAGCTATATCTCCTTATGGTGATATTACATATCATAAAACAGAAAAAGAAGCTACAGATGAAGCTAAAGACCTAAGTATTAAAGTTAAGAATGGTAAAGAACAAGTTAAATTCTTATCTGAAATAGGTATTGAGTTTCCTTATGATGTATACACTAGATTAAAACAAAGTCAAAAAAATGTATTTGTACAACAAGTTACATCTATATATTCATACTTTGGTGAGAATAATGATTTAATGAGTTTATCTGGAAAGACATTGAAAATTAGTGGACCTCTTTCTAAACTAGCAGAGTTATTAAATAAAGTGACAAATCCTAATCAAGATTCTACATACCTAGGTGTAGAAGGACAAAAGATTGGTGCTTTTGCTGAGAACAACGCTCCTTCATTATTTGAAAATATGTTTAATGAAGTTGATACATTAGATGAACTTTTAGAAGCAAGACCAGAATTAAATGATTTATATTCTAATGGTAGTCAAGTTCTTAAAAAAGGAGGACTTTTCTTTGACAAAGAAGGTAATAGAATTAAAACTATGAAAGTTTCTTATATACAAGGAACTAAATTAATAGATGATAATAAAGGAATCACTACATCTAATTTAACTTTAGGATCTAGATTTACACAGGAAATAAACCAAAACTTAGATGGTAACTATTATATCATTATTCCTGCAGATGGTTCTACAGAATGGATGATGAACCTTGGAAACAATATTGAACTAAAAACTATTAATTCAACAAAGTCTTGGACACAAATTTATTCAACATTTAAAGGATATTTAAGTGATGATGTTGCTTTGGCTCTTGATTATAAGAATAGAGAAAAATTAAATAATGTTAAAAATAATGCCAAACAACTTAGATTCTTTAAAGATATTTTGTTTGATAAACAATTGAATAAAATCAATGAGATGATTGATGAAAATCAATCTCAAGAAGAAATTGAAAAATATATTGCTAGTGAATCTAAAGATATTAATAAAGCTATTGAAGAGTTTATTAAAGGCACAGTAGAAGAAACTAAACAAACTCTTTTAGAGAATAATGAAATTACAATGCAAACAAAAAAAGATATTGTAACTTATAGTTATGATAATCTTGATGCCACTGCACTTAATAAATCATTAGGTAAGAATACATTGAACAATAAAAAGTTAAGTGAAAACAATCTTAATGATATATTGACATTTGTTAATGTTAATTATATTATTAATAATTTTGAATATCACAAAGTGCTATTTGGAGATCCTTATCAGTTTAAAATTAAAGATGGTATATTAGATGAACCAAAACGTATTAAATCATTTTTATCTCCTAGAAGAACTACATTTGATACACCTGAATATAACACTTTCTTAAATGATGAAATGAATACTGTTAATGGTGTACAATTAAAACCAGGAGATCCTGGATACCACCAGTATAAATCCCATACTAATACAATCACAGTTAAAGATGTCACTGTAGCAGGTAGTCTATCTAATTTAGTAAAAGCTTATTCTAAAAACAATGAAGCTGATGGTATGTCTTGGTTAATGGACAACACATACAAAGAAGTTAAATTAAAAAATGGTCAATGGAGTGATGAAGCAGAAGCTTTTCATCAATGGCAAATGGCTTATACAAGACAAAATCTACCTGGTTATAAGTATTCTTCAACAGAATTAGAAAAACAAGATAGAGAATTAGTATCTAAACCATCTTCTAAACATACGTTAGAAGTATTAAAACCTATTGTAACAGGAAATAAATATAACAAGGAGCAATTTGATATTGTACTTGATAAGTTTTCTCAAATGCCTATCTACTATAGTATGGTGAAGGGAACTAATTTAGAGAATCTTTATACTCAAATGTTTAAACAAGACATAGGGTATGCTATTATGGAGAGTGGTAGAAAGGTGGGAGCTGAAGGAGTACATTCTTTATATAATCAAGATGGTTCTTTTAATACAGAAGCATTTAATAATAAAGTACAAATTCCTTGGAAAGCATATGGTATACAAGTAGAAACATCTACAGAAGGTGATAAAGTTCAAACAAGAGGGTCTCAGCTTACTAAAATAGCTAGTATGGATTTGTTTGAGAATGGTGTAGCTTCTAGTGTTAAAGCTCAACAAGAATATGAAAGAAATACCAACTTATTAAATTTAATGCATGAAAATGCATATAATGAACTTCTTATTAGTTTGGGTATTACAGAAGAAGATGGGGAATACACAATGGAAGATGGTAAATCTGTATCTGAAACTTTAATGCATGAGATGACTCGTAGAGAGTTATCAGATAATGCTATTGATACAATTGCTCTTAATGAGGAAAATCAATTCTTAATTCCTTTTGAGGCTTCTCCTTCTTATATACAAATAAGAAGTATTATATACTCAATGATTAATAAATCTTTTATTTCTCCTAAAATGTCTGGAGGGGCACATGTACAGGTTCCTTCAACTATGTTTGAAAAAGCAATTTTAGGAAGAAGTCTTATGATGAAAAATGAAAAAGGAGTTTGGGAAAAAATCAGTAAAGATAAATTTAATACTCTATCTGAAGAACAAAAATCTCAAGTGTTTTTAGGAGATGACACTCTTAAATTCTATGTTGATGAAGATGGAAAAAGATATTGTGAAATTATGCTTCCTCACTGGTTTAAGAATAAGTTTGGAAAAATGACAGATGAACAAATTCTTAAATATTTAGATACTGAAGAAGGACAAAAAATATTATCAGGTATAGGTTTCCGTATTCCTACACAATCACTTTCTTCTATTGAAGTATTTAAAGTGAAAGGTTTTCTTCCACAATACATGGGAGCAACTGTTGTTGTGCCCTCAGAGATCACAACTAAAGCAGGAAGTGACTTTGATATTGATAAGTTAAACATGTACCTTAAATCTACTTATAAAGATGCTAATGGTAATATTAGACTTGTTACATATAAAGGATCTGAAGAAGCTACTAAAGATTTTTATGCTCAAGTATTTGAGGATACAATTCAAAAAGACATTGATAGAATAACAAAGTATGATGAGTTTAGAGATATGCTATTTAACATATTTGATTCATTAGAAGGACTATCTATAAATCTTACAAAAGAACAACAAGATTTTTATGATGTTCATGAAAAGTTAATCAATAGTATTATTGAACAAGCTGATGAAGCTGAAATGGTTCCATCAGAATATATGTTAGATCAAATAAATACTATTACAGACAAAACAGGAGAATTAAATGCTAAAGCACTTTCTTCTACAATGAAAGATAAGTTTGTTAGAGATATGTATAAAAAATCTCTTGAGAACGAATATTATGATTCATTAGAACAACTTCTTACACTTCCTGAAAACTTTAGCAGATTGATTGCTCCAGTAGAAGATGCTGGATTAAAAGATTTAGCTAAATATTTAGATGAGTTACAAGGATATAATGAAGCTGGTGTTAAAAATAAATTAATAGATAGGAACTATTTAACAAATCTTAGACACTCTTTTGTTATAGCTAAAAAATGGGTGGGTATAGCAGCTGTTAATATTACTAATCTTTCTTTAAAACAAAAAAGTAAAATATATATTGACCCAACTAGATTTGAAAATATAGATAAAGAAGATAGAAAGTTTTTAGGAGATGGTAAAATACTATTAGATCATAACACTGTAACTATAGATGATGTAGAATATATTTCTTTATCAGGTAGAACAGTAAAAGATAGTGATGAATTAATTTCTAGTAGATATTCTGGATATGCTACAGCATTTGTGGATGTAGCAAAAGATCCATTTATTATGAAAATTATAAAATCTGATTTAGTTATTGGTACATTTATGTTTTTAGAAAACATTGGTGTTGGTAGAGAAGCAGCTTTCTTTTTAAATCAACCTATTATACAAGAGTATTTAAAAATGTTAGACTCTAAAAGTGAAAGATGGTTATTTAAATCAAAAAATATTTCTTCAATAAGAGGAAAGTTTCCTACTACATTAGAATTATTAAGCACTGTAGGTATTGATAAAACTAATTTTGAAAAGAACATTAAAGATTATTACACTCCTAATGCTGAGTTAAGTGAAGCAAGAAATGCTGAACAACAATTAATACTTGATGAATTTCTTAAATATGCTAAAATGGCTGAGTTTAATTTTAAATTCACTCAAGCAACTAATTATGATACCACTAGATTTGGTAGTGGAGATGAGTTTTCTAGAAAACAATGGAGAACAGCACAAGCTTTAACTGAAAATATTATTTCTTCAGTTCAAGACACTATGGATAATACTTTTATAGGAGTACAAGAATTGTTTTTAAGCAAATCTATGGAAGCTATGGGAACTATATTTAAATTAGAAGAAAACCAATTTAGAGTTATAACTGACTCCGTATTAAAATCTTTTGGAATAAATTCATTTATAGGAGCAGACACTTTTAACAAAATAGCTTTACAAGTTAAATCTTCTTTCCTAGACTACATCATACAAACTAAAACATCTCTTAATAAACAAATAGAAGAACTTCTTGTAGATGAATCATTATCAGTGGCAAGTAGACTTGAACAAGCTAAAAAAGATTATCCTAATTTAGAAATTATTAGAGACTTACAAGTGGTGTCTAGTGATAGAGTTAATGGAGCTAAAAGTATTAAACTTAATGTTAATACTAAAGACGCTTATGATGAAAATCTATATACAGGAATGATGAGAGAAATGAGAGATTATGATGAGAATTTAAAATCTCTTTATAATGATATTGTACATTTGTCTATGTTACAAGGTACATATCAATCTGCAATATCTATTAAAAACATTATTCCTATAGAAGATTATAGTAGAATTGTAGAACCTATTATAACTCCTTTAATAGCTGATGGTGATCTTGAAGCGTTTGCACAAGGAATGTTCCAAAGAAATAATTTCAAAAACAAAGACATATTTCCTTCTTTTCAACCAAAGTTTTTTGAAACAGACAATGAACCTATAATTGATCAATACTTCAATGAAATATATACATACACTTCTCCTGCATTTATGAAAATTGAATCTTTAGATGTTCAACCTAATCATAGAAAAGTTATGTTATTAGATGTTAACTATGATGGATTTAGTATTAAGAATGATTTTCTTTCTGTACCTAGAGTTATTAGAGATAAATGGAATGGTGATATTGATTTTATAACAGGACAAACAATACTTCCTTCTGATTATGCAATTAGAAAAGCTAAAGGTGATATGTCATTAAAAGATGTATTTGGATACCAAAAAGTTAGACTTGATTCAGGAGAACCTCTTGTATATTATAAGAAAGTAATAAAAGGTGGAATAACTACTTATAGAGAACAACACGTATATAAATTAATAAATTTATACGGAGAAGGACAATTAGCAGTGGAGCATTATCCAGACTTTAAAAAATCTGTATTGAATAATGGTACAAGAAAAATAGATAATGAAATTCCTAATGCTGATTTAATTAATTATTTTGGTGGTAAAAATCCTGTAGTTGAAGAAGTTTTTGGAGAATTACCAACAGAAATAGAATCAGTAGAAAATAAGCCTTCTATATTTGATTTAAGAAATGTTCCTTTAGATTATACAGAAGGACAAAGAGTTGCATTAACTGATGTAGCTAATATGATTGATAGTAATAAACAAAACTATTATTTATTAGCTGGATATGCAGGAACAGGTAAAACTACATTAGCTGAAAACATTGCTAAATATGCACAAGCTAGTGGTAGAGAAGTTTCTATACTTGCTCCTACAAATAAAGCAGCTAAAGTGCTAAATGATAAACTAAAAGCAACAGGAGCACAAGCTAATGCACAAACAATACATAAAGCAATTTATGGAGAACCTAATGAATTTGGAGAATGGGAACCAACATCTCCTCTTAAAAACTCTGTTATAATTGTTGATGAGTCATCAATGATTGAAAAAGGAGTTATGAATGATTTATTAAATAATACAAGAGGAAATAATATTGTAATATTTATGGGGGATGGATTCCAATTAGAACAAATTGGAGAAGACTCTAAATTATTCTCAGCTCTTGATAACAAGTCTACTTTTGAAAATGAGTATGGTGTAAAACTTTATGGAAGTACACAATTAACAGAAGTGAAAAGACAATCATTAGATTCAGATATATTAAAAATTGCTACATTACAAAGAACAGATGACAAAGCATATATACCTTCTGAAACTACAGGAGATTTTAAAGTTGCTAAATCTAAAGATGAGTTTGTAAATGACTATAGAGAATCTATTAGAAATAATGAAAACTCTGTAATGGTTGTAGCTACAAATGAAGAAAGAATAGCAATGAATAAAATTGCTAGAGTGGAGAAATTTGGACCTAATAGAACAGTGCTAGAAGATGGAGAAGTGTTAATAGCTATTGCCAATTCAACAGACTATTCTAACTCTGAAATATTTAAAGCTAGTGTTGTTAGAGATGACCCAACTAAACATACATTAACATTTACAACACCACAAGGTAAGAAAGAAACTTTTGATATGTATTTTTCTTATGTTGTTGGAGAAGATGGTGTAGAAAGAAAAGTGTTTCATTTTCCTTCTACAAATAGAGCTAGTATTTATCATGCTCAAGTATTAGCTGCTATTAAAGAAAGTGATAGAGCTTTATATGATGCATTAAATAATGATCAAGATATAATTGTAAATAAAAAAGGAATTGCAAAACTTTCTCCTGCTATTGTTATTTCTACATACGGATATGCTATAACAGGACACAAATCTCAAGGGTCACAATGGGATAAAGTTTTTGTTAATCAGAATTATGTTTCTCCTAATTGGAATGGAGCTAGATGGTTTTATACAGCTATAACAAGAGCAGCTCAACAAGTGGTAGTGATGCCTACATCAAACAATACAAAAATCTCTCCAGAAGAAATCAATAAAAGAATTGATGCTTTAGCTACAGAAACAATAACAGTTGCTACTGATATTAAAGTTACAAATAATATAGAAGTAGTAGATAGATATTCTGTTGCTGATGTACAAGCTAACCCAAATAAAATTTATGTATTTGGAGATAATACACAAAGAACTGGTACTGGTGGACAAGCTCAAATTAGAAATAATGAAAATGCATTTGGAATAGCTACTAAAATAGAACCAAACAATAGTAAAGAAGCATTCATGTCTGATATAGATGATGGTAGAATGGTTACTTGGTATGAAGCTAATATAGCAGTTATTGATAAAGACATAGCTAAGATTAAAGCCGATGGAAGACCTGTTGTTTTACCTAAAGATGGTCTTGGAACAGGACTTGCTAAATTAAAAGAAAAAGCTCCACAAACTTATGCATATTTAAAACAAAGACTATTAGAAGAATTTGGATTTGATAATGATAATGGTACTATAACACAAGTTACAAAAACAACTCCTACAACACAAGATAGACAAATACAAGTAGAACAATTTAAAATCACTATTAAACCTGATGGAAAAATGTTCTATGATAATGGTAAAGAGTTAACAGACCAAACTACTATTAATAAAGTGAATGTTAGAAAAGAACTTCAAGATGGAACTTTAAGAACATCTATATACAACAAAGCAAATTATTTTGTACTTTTGGATGGTAGAATTGTAGGAAGTGGTAAAACTAATCTTGGAAAAGAATCTATCACTGATCCTAAAATTAAAGAAGCAATATTGGCTAAGGCTGTAACTTATAAAAAAGAATGTTAAGATGGCATGTATTTTAGAAATTAAAAAAACTATTAATGAGAGTATAGACAAAGAGCTTCCTAACAAGGAAGCTGTTATGTCCAATGAAGCAGCAAAAAGTATTAGTCAAAAATTAAATCTTCTTTGGAACTCTGCTATAACAAGAGTTGCTCAATATTCTGGACAAGGAGGATATAAAGTTACGATCAACTCAATAGAAGATGCAGCACAAAAAGAATTAAAGAAACAACAAGAAGCGGAAAAACTTTTTGAAAGAGATCTTGCATTCTTCAATGGTGATGAAGCTTTAATGGAACAAGAAAATAATAATATAGAAGATCAAACATATTCACAAAACAATAACAAGTCTAAAACTATAAGTTCAAAAGCTAGTAAGGAAACTATTGCTATTGTAAAAGACTTCTTAAAAAGAATAGGTGTAAACATTGAGAATGTAAAAGAAATAGTTGTAGATGGTAAACGTCTTGATGACAATGCTGTTGCTAATATAACACAAGCATTAGTACAAATTATAAATGGTAAAGAAGCAACAGCTCTTCCTGAAGAAGCTATGCACTTTGCTGTAGAAATTCTTGAACAAACTGATCCTAAGTTGTTTAATCAACTATTAAAAGAAATTACTAATTACGCTTTATATAATGAAGTGTTAAATGAATACTCTTCAAGATATTTAACTAAAGAAGGTAAACCCGATATTAGAAAAATAAAGAAAGAAGCTATTGCAAAAGTGTTAGCTGAAACAATCATTAATCAAGCAGAAGGAATTAATGAAAAACCAGAATTACTAACTAAAGTTAATTCTTGGTGGGAACAAATAATAGATTCTTTAAAAAAACTATTTGTTAAAAGTGGTTTTGATAAAGCTGCCATGGATATTCTTTCTGGTAAAAACATTGGAACGTCTGCAGATATTATAGCAGAAGAAGGAGATTATTATTCACAAATATCAACACAAGCTGATATATATGATAGAATAAAAGCTATTGGAGATACAATTGAAAAAACAGATGACGGATATGCTATTGATGGTAAACCTATTAAACGTAGGGTGTCTGATATAGTTGCAGACTGGTATGAAAGAAAATTTAGAAACAAAGCTTTAGTTGCTAGTGATTATGAAAAAGCTGTTAATGATTTAAAGGCTGAAAAAGGAACTGCTGGACACGCTGCTTTTGAATATGCATTTGATTTATTTGTTGATGAAGATGGGTATTTAAGACAAGATGCTTTATTAGATAGTGATTATGAAATAAAAAATCCTGATTTTCCTAGAGAGATGTATGAGATTTTAAAAGAAAATCTTAGACAAAGACTTAATTCTTTTCCTAAAGAAAATGGTGGAACAAGATTTATGTCTGAAGCTAAAATATATGATGCTAAAAGAGACTTAGCTGGTACAGTGGATTTCATTGCTATAACTCCTGAAGGTAAGGTTAGTATACTTGACTGGAAGTTTATGGATTTAAATATTGATAAATATGATGATATACCTTGGTATAAAATAGGGTCTTGGAATACACAAATGGAACAATATAAACTTATTGTTAGTAAAGTTTATGGTGTTAAACCAGAAGACTTTGAGCAAACAATGATGATTCCTATTAAAGCACACTACACTAAAGGAAATCCTTTACAAGGCGTAATGCCTAGACTTGAAGATATTACTATAGGTGATGTTAATATTAAAAACATCGAAGAAGACTATTTAATTCCTGTTGGATTGAAAGAACAATCTACAGGTAATAAAAAAGTAGATGAGTTGTTAGTAAAATTGAATGCTATTTACAAAAAACTATCAGATCAAAAGTCAACGGAAGAAAATAAAAAAGAAAAAGCAGAACAGTTGAATGCTTTATTTTCAGCTATTAGACAGTTGCAAATGAAACAAAATGTAATTCCTTTAATTAATCAAGCTAAAATATTAAATAAACAAGTTCAAAATCTTTTTGCAAGAAATGAAACAGAGTTTAAAGATAAAGTAAAAGAAGATTTTAAGGGTAATGAGATTGAAGACTTTACTAAACAAATTGAAACATTAAGAGAAGCATTAGAAGTTTATTTAAATTTAGATTTAGAACTTAAATTTTTATTTGAAGGAGAACAATCTGCTGAAGATAAAGAGCTTAAACATGATTTAAGAGATGTAGTAGATAATGCAAGAGATTACTATGATCAATTAAAAACATTAGATAAAGAGTTTACTGTTAAATTTATTGGAGGAACTTCTTCTGCTGAAAAAATAGTTAGAGGAATCTCTAGAATGTTTGGAACAACAGCAACTATTCAATTGGAAAGTTTGTCTGCTTTATACAAAAAAGCTAATAGAGCTTTTGGTTTAGCTGGTATGGATACTAATGTGGAGATTAAAAGACTTACAGAGTTAAAAAATGCATATCAAACTTGGGCAACATCTAAAGGACTTAATATAAGAAATCAATTCAATATTCTTAAAAAAGCAGACAATAATGAACTTATAGATGAATTTAATCCTGAATTTTATTCTCAATTAAGAGAAAAAATAGCATTAAAAGATTTTAAATGGATAAGAGAAAATATTGATGTTCGTAGCTATAGAGAATACTTAGAAAAAAAGAAAGAAGAAGAATATGATAGAATTGATTCTAAACTTAGAGTTGGTACAGAAGAACAAATTTATAATGCAATAAGAAGAGAAACGTTTAAAGCAGAGCAATTATATAATACTACTGAACCAGATGCAGTTGGTTGGTTGTTATATGATGATATTTCTAAATTTCCTAAAAGAGAAACATGGGAATCAAATGAATGGAAAACTCTTAATAAGCCTGAAAACAAACCTGCATTAGATTTTTATGATTACATAAGAGAAAGAAATGATTATTATAGATCTATAGGGTATATACATGCTAAACAAGCTAGAACATTTCTCCCATGGGTGAGAAAAGGAATTGCTGAAAAATTAATATTTGGTGGCAACATAAGTTTAGGTGAACAATTTTTAAGAAATATATCTATTGATGAAGGAGATACTGGTTATGGGCAAATAGATCCATTAACAGGACAACCTATTGATACTATTCCTATTTATTTAACTAGGAAAATTGAAGAAGATGTATCTACTGATTTGTTTAAAACAATGTCAATGTATAATGAGTTTGCAATTAAGTTTAAATATCTGTCGGACATTGAAGGACAAGGAAGAGCACTAATAAGACTTGAGAAAAATAAGAAAGCTATTGCTACTTCTCAGTTTGGAAAAACTGAATATAAAAATGGCGTTATGCAATTTAATCCTGATAATAGTGAAAATAGTAAACTTGTTGAATCAATGGTTAAAGCTATTGTATATCAACAAAAGTATGTTCAAAATGAAACTTTTGATCAATTATTAGGAACATTTGGAGATGCAGGAGCTAAAATTAATGCTAAACTTGGAAGAAAAATATTTCCAGAAGATTTAAAAGATAGACAAGTTAGTATTAATAAAATTATTACCCAAATGAATAATACATTTCAGTTAAATGCATTAGGGCTTAATGTACTATCATCTGTTTCCAATTTATTTGGAGGTAAAACACAATCATTTATTAATGCTGGTAAGTTTTTTACTAAACAAGATTTTATAGCTACAGAACAGTGGCTTGCTGCTGGTAAGTTAGGGGGAGATGAAAGAGTGAAAGCATTGGCTGCCTTAGAATATTTTATTCCTTTTGTTCAAGAATATAATAAAAAAGCTGCAAATAAACTTTCTCTATCTAAACTAAATGATCAATCTGTCCAAGATTATCTAATGGTGTTAATGAGAAAAAGTGAGGAATTTGTTCAAGCTACAAACTTTTTTAGTTTTTTAAGAAACTCAATTGTACAAGATGGTCAAATTGTAAATACAAGAGAGTATTTAAAATCAACTGATGAATACAAAGATTTTTATGCTGGAACGTTAGAAGAAAGAAAAGCTAGAGCTGCTAAGTTTGAAGTAGATGTTAAAGAACTTAATGAAAAACAAGGAGTTTTAGTATTAAGTACTTTAAAAGATGGTCAATTAGAAATTCCAGGTGTAGAAAGAAAAGATGATTCTGTTCTTGAATTAAGAAGAAAAGTGCAAAGTTTTACAGCTGATGCTTTAGGTTCTATGGGAGAAGATAATAAACGTTTAATGAATATGACCGTATATGGTAATTCCATGATGGTATTTAAAAACTGGATTCCTAGACTTGTTGATGTTAGAATGGGTAATTTAAAATATAATTCTGCTTCAGATGCTTATGAATGGGGAAGAACAAGAACTATTGCTAGAATATTTTCTGAAGATTTATTAGGAGCAATTGGTAATTTAAAAAATTCATTAGTAGGTAATGATAAAGGAATAGATTTTCTTAGAGAATTGTATGAAAAGAAAAAAGCTGATTATGAAAAAGACACAGGTAAGGAATTACAAATGACTGAAAGTGAATTTATAGATTTAACTAAACAAAATATTAAAAATCAGTTATATGATGTATTAGTACTAGCAAGTATGTGGGCTATTTATTTAGGACTTAAAGCATTAGCACCAGACGATAATGAGGATCCTATTGTTAAAAATCAATATAAGTTTTTATTAAAAGCTACAGATAAACTTAAAGATGAGTTACAATACTTCTATGACCCAACTAGTATTGTAGGACTTTTTAGTAAAGGATTATTTCCATCGTTAAGTTTATTAGAGAATTATTCTAAAGTTCTTAAAAACTTTATGATTGAAAATTATGCTATAGGAATAGGAGATGAAGAATTAGAAAAGAAAAATTATGTAATTAAATATTTAATGAAATCATTTCCTTTATCTAGTCAAGCTTCTGGACTTCTTCCAATGTTCTATCCAGCACTTGCTAAAGATCTTGGTATAAAAGTTCAATCTAATTATAACATTAGATAAAATATATTTGTCTTATGCTATATTATGAAGAATATAAAATTTACTAATTTCTTTTTATCATATATATAATTTATATTTGCTATGCAAATAATATAATGATTACAATTATGTAAAATCTTAAATTATTGACATATGTTATAATAACATCGTACAAAATTATGGAAAACAAGTTTGAGCAACACGTAGAAAAAGAATTAAAAAGTATGGATCAAAGATTAGAAGATCTAGAGGGTAAAATAACCTCTATTGATACTAAATTGTCTCAAGTAGTTGATGCAATTTTAGGAAATCCACTAACTAAAGATGGTGGAGTTGTAAACGAGATTAAAATATTAAAAACTGAAGTTGCCTTACTAAAATCTAAATTAGAATTACAGGAAGAATTTAAAAATAGAATTCTATGGACAGTTGGAATAATTGTAGCTATTGCTGCGTTTATACAATTTGCTACAGGAATTTATAAAAATATAAAACCGTAATGATTATATATAAAATATTTGAATGGATTAAGACTAACTTTTTCAATGCTATTATATTAGGACTAGTCTTGGTAATAATGTTACAAAGATGTGAAAAAGAAATTCCTTCAGCTCCTACAGTTGTAAAAGATACTGTATGGGTAGTGACTAAGAATACAGTGGTTACAAAGCCTACATTGGTTAAAAGTATTCCAGGAGATCCAACTACTATATACACTCCTAATCCAAATTATGATAAGCTTGTATTACAATATCAAGCTCTAGTTAATGAACATACAACAAAAAATGTTTATAAAGATAGTGTTAAGATAGATAGCATCGGTTATATACGTATAGAGGATACAGTTAGTTATAATTTAATTACAGGAAGAAAAACATCATATTCGTTAAAATATCCAATTGTAACTAAAACAATTACACTTCCCCCTCTTAGAAATAACCAACTTTATTATGGAGGAGGATTACAAGGAGGACAAGACCAACTTATCAATCAATTTAATGTAGGTGTGCTTCTTAAAACAAAATCAGATCAAATCTATAATGTATATACAGGATTAAATACAAATGGACAAGTACAAGTAGGATTACAAGCTTATTGGAAAATCAGACTGAAGAAATGATTATAAAAATATTCAAATATATAGAACCTATATGGTTAGGAACTAACAACAAATTAAGTATTCGTAGAGTACTTAGTCTTGTTTTTTCTATTAATCTTGTATGGAATATAACTAAAACATTAAGTAATCCATTAATGACATCTTCTTATGCAGATGTAGCTATGTTGTTAGGAATAGAAGCAGGTTTAATAGCTGCTTTAATGAGCTTAACTACTTATTCTACATCAACTTTAAATAAAAAATCATCAACTTCAGAAACAGACTAATGGTAACAAGTGAACAAGCTTTAAAAAAATATGGTGATCCTACAAAAGAATCATCAATGGTTCTTTGGGATGTACCTCCAACATTGGAAATAGGTGTAATACCTAAAAGAATTTATTGTAACAGAGATATGATTGGCCCTTTAACCACCGCTTTTAGCAATCTTATATCAAGAGGAGTTGTTCATGAACTCAAAACTTGGGATGGATGTTTTAACATTCGTAAAAAAAGAGCACTTACATCTATGTCATTACATTCATGGGGAATTGCTGTTGATGTAAATGCTGCTTGGAATGGATTAAATATGGTTCCTAAATTATCTGCAGAATTTGTAAAATGTTTTACAGATGCAGGATTTGATTGGGGAGGAACTTGGACAAGAAAAGATGGTATGCATTTTCAATTAAAAACTTTAAAAAATGGCAAAACAAACTAACACATCAGAAAAAAAAGTAAAAATTAAAGTTAAAAGACCAGGCGTACATGCAAAGTCTCAAACATCTAAACTTAAATCTTCTAAGAATTATAAGAAGATATATAACGGACAAGGAAAATGAAACTACCATTGATCCCTTTAGATAAAGCAAACCATTTTATATATGGATTCTCTATATATGTATTGTCAAATATTGTATTAAATGATTTATATTCATTATTGATTGTAGTTTTATTTGCATTAGGAAAAGAAATAAGAGATCAAATTGTATATAAAGGATTTGATTATAAAGATTTATTGATAACGATAATTCCTGCAATTATTTTATATTTTTTAAAATAATTGATTTAATTATTTTAATTTAACAATCATCATTGTATGTAAGAATAAAACTTATATCTTTGATACTTAAAAACATAGAATGCCATGGCAACATTTATCAAAGCAGGATTTTGGCAAAAGTTATGTGATCCTTGTGATGGTTATAAAGGATGGCTTAATTTAGATAAATTTATAGAAGATGTAGTTGGACCTCCTATTCCAGGTCCTCAAGGTCCTCAAGGAGAACAAGGACCTCCAGGAACAAATGGATTATATGCACAAACAGCATTAGGAACACTTATAACAAATACTACTGTTGAGACATCTTTAGTAGGAACTGGTGTGGGAAGTTTAACAGTTCCAGCTAACGGATTTAATGTTGGTGATTCATTTACAGCTAGAATATGTGGACCTCTTTCTTGTGCAAACAATGAAACAATACATATTAGAGTGAAAGCTAATGGTGTCACTATAGCAGATGCTGGTGTGTTTCAAATGAAAATATCAACAGATAAATATTTTGAATTGATGATGGATTTTACTGTCACAAAAATAGGAGGAGCTGGTGTAGCTGAATTATTTACAAATGGTCAATACAGTTATAATCATAATGCAGCTGGAGAAATAGCTGGTAATAATTTTGCTTTAATATCTAACACTGTATTTGATACCACTATAATAAATGCTTTATCAATAACAGCAGAGTGGGGACTAGCTAAGACAGCTAATAAGATTCAATCACAAAATTTTGTACTAACAAAAGTTTATTAATAAAAATAAAAATATATAATTATGGCAATCCCATCAAAACAAATAGGACAGAGTGCTGAAGCAAATTTGCTTTGGAATATTTCTAAGCAATTAGATTATCTATCTAAGGTGACTGCAGGAAGTTCTAATGTAACAGTAGATAACACTGCAGTAGATCCTGTTATAATTAGTCCTATACCAAACACTACAGGAGCTAATGGAACTACGCCTTATAAATTAATATCACTTGCTACAACTAACGCAAATGTTGTAAAAGCTTCACCAGGAAACTTATATTCTATTGTTGCTATAGGATTAACCTCTAATGTTAGATATCTAAAACTTTACAATAAAGCAACAGCTCCTAGTGTTGGAACTGATGTACCATTAATGACTATTCCTGTTCCAACTAACTCACAAGGAGCTGGTATTGCTATTCCTTTTTCTATGGGAGTTAATTTTTCTTTAGGACTTGCTATTGCTATAACAAGTGGATTAGCAGATAATGATACAGGAGCAATATTAGCAAATGATGTAGTGGTAAACTTAACATACGCATAATTATGTTAACTCTATTAGGATGTGGACAAGGACAAGACAGCATAACAGTTATTGAATTAGTTAATGCTTTTGAAGCAAGAGTGTATGCTGATTCAGGTGTTTATGAAGCTGAAGCTTGTCAAATAACAACTTTAAATACTTTAACTGTATGAGTTTAATTAATAAAGCATCATTAGTAATTACACCAAACGCTGTAAAAGAAAGCAAGTTATATTCTGTTATCCCTAATACATCATTAGGTGATATGTCTGTTGTTAGAGCCACTACAGCTACAAGAGTTAACTCAGATGGGTTGGTTGAATTAGTACCTTATAATTTATTTGTAAACAGTATTTGGGCAGGAGGAGGAATTTTACCTACAAGTTGGGTATCTAACCTTACAACAGGAACATCTACTCCAACAACAAGTATAAAAAATCCAAATGTTACAGCTTATAGATTTATAACTTCTGACACAAGACGAGATTTTTATCAAAATTTTTCAATTGCTTCAAATAGTGTAGTTTGTTTAAGCGTTTATGTAGAAGTTGTTACTGTTCCTATTCAGGTAATTGCTATGTTGAGAATAAGCGGTGGTGTTGGTACAGGAACATCTGTATTTTTAAAAAACAATGTTGTTATACCAAGCAATGCAAATATTGAAGCTGGGAATATTTATACTTTACAATTTACTTGTATTACATCTGATACTACTTTTAGTTTCAGAGTAGGTTGCTGTATGGTTTGTAACGTAACAGGAGACTTTGTGTTATCAATGCCTCAATTAGAACAAGGTTCTATACCAAAACCATATTTCTACACAACAAATAGATTAAACGTTCCTAGATTAAACTATGATGTAGCAGGAGGTTGTCCTAGTATATTGTTAGAACCGCAGAGAA